>Ga0079224_100001121_pt1 | contig 29616 bp, 29 predicted proteins | sample Stecom2015_FD_80414 | JGI IMG/M metagenome (GOLD analysis project Ga0079224, IMG submission 80414) | Agricultural soil microbial communities from Utah to study Nitrogen management - Steer compost 2015 | ecosystem: Environmental > Terrestrial > Soil > Agricultural land | place: USA: Utah... | reverse complement strand
CGAGCCATATCCTCCACGCTCAATTGACTGATAAATTTCAAATCACTGCCGGAGCAAAAGCCGCTGTTTTCTCCCTGCAGGACGATCGCTCCGACTGACTGATCCCGATCCAGTTTCAGCAATTGCGCCTTCAGTTCATCGATCAGGGCCTGGTCCATTGCATTGCGGCGAAAGCCCCGCTGGATCGTCAGCACCGTGACGGCGCCGTAAGCCTTTACCCCGACTACATCCTGAGCATCAAGCATGAGCATTCTCCTCTGCGAATAATGCGCGGTCCATGATCGCAAGTGGTTCGCGTATGCTGACTGGCGGAAAGTCCATCAAATCGAGCACATCTCGTTGCAGGTCAATACCGGGGGCGATTTCCTCCAGAATCAGGCCTTCTGACGTTACAGAGAACACCGCGCGCTCGGTAATGAGCAAGGCATTCTGGCCCTTTGCCACGCCGTCGCGGAGCCGGTAAGTAATGTGATCGGCCTGCGTGACGAACTTTCGCGACTGGCCCTCGCGCTCGATCTTCAAGCCCGCCTCGTCGCTATAGGAAATTTTTAAACCGCCAGTCGTGAACGTGCCGGTAAAAACGAGTCGCCTTGCGTTTTGTGCGATGTCAATAAACCCCCCCGCCCCCGGGTTTGCCTTGCCAAAGCGGCTGACATTAACGCTGCCGTTCGCATCAAACTGTGCAAATGCCAACGCTGCGAATGTGCACAAACCGCCATCAATCAGGTCGAACTGTGTAACGCCATCCACGTTCGCCCTCGGGTTGATATTGCCGGAGAATTGCCACCCATTCATGACGATTCCACCAAAAGAGCCATGCTCCGTCGTGAACCAATAGTCGTCAATGTTTGACTCAGTGATCAATCCGTCTTCAACCATGACCAATGGTACGTCCGAAGACGCACCAAAGCCGAATATAGTGAGTTCGTGCTGCCTCACTTCGCAAGCGGCTCGCCTGGCGATAATTTTCGCCGGCGTCTGGGCCAGTGTCTTTAACGAACTCAGTGGTGCGTTCTGGTTACCCTGGTAGGCAGCATCGGTCGCAATATCCGTCACCATCATCTGTTCAGGCTCGACCACGATGTAATCGACCAGTGCCGCAGGAATGCGAGCGGAGACCGCCAGTCGCAAACCCCGTGGCACGATGCGCTTGACCTGCGCGATGACCTTGCCGCCACACGCCTTCACGGCCAAGGCCAGGGCAATGTTCGAGGACAGGAGGGGGTCTTCTTCGAAGGACAAATTGCCCAGGTCGTCTGAGGCTGTCGCGCGAATAATGGCGGTATTCAGGCTCCAGGTGGGGTAAAAAAGCAGCTGTTCGCCCTCGAACTGCACTTTGCGAACCAAGTCCTCGGTGGCAAGCGTGGTCAGGCGCCCACCGGTTTGCTCGGGATCGATATAAGTACCGAGCCCGACTCGGGTAAAGTAGCCGGGGCTCTTGCGAGCCACTTCGCGCAGCCAATGCATACTGGCACCGATGGGCCAGCTATAGGCTTCGATCCGGTTTTCCTGGATAAGCGTCATCAGGGCGGGTCGAGCACCGGTCTCAGGATGGGTCGGATTGACGTAGGAACCCGAGACAATTCGCTTCATAAGACCTTCGGTAGCGACATGATCCATACCCGGTATGCCCACAGCGTCGCCCGTGCCGCATGGAAAGTAAAACGTTAAATTTCGCGGGCTTTGCGTGTCGTCAAAGCGTTGACGCAGCGCTCGCAGGATGGCATCAGGAGTAATCCAGCCGATAACCCCAACGCTGGCTACGACATCCCCATCCTTGATGTGGGCGACGGCCTCGGCCGCAGTGCATATTTTGCTCATGCTTTTGCTCCGAACCGCGCAAGTGTCGCCTTGGCACGATCATGCTTGCAATTGTCAACGAAGGCCCGGTTAGCGCTCGCATCGAGCGCTTCGCTGGTGCCTGCAACCAAGGGCGCAAAAAACTGCTTGGTGGACGCTACCGCAGGTTGCGGCATGTTAGCGATGAGATTGGCAATGCGCATCGCCTCCTGCAAAGCCTGGCCTTCGTCGATCAGGTAGTCTGCCAGGCCAAGCCTGAACACGTCGGCGCCACTCAGGAGTTCATGACCAAAGGTGAGCCGCTTGGCGACTACAGGGCCGACACGAGACGCCAGCGCCTGCAAGCCCCACGGAGGCAGCCAGCCGTTGGGCACCTCGGCCAGGTTCCAGCGTGCTGCGGCGCTCGTGACAATCAGATCGCACGAGCAGGCCAGAATGAAGCCTCCACCAAAAGCATGCCCTTCCACGGCAGCGATGACCGGGGTGTTAAGAAAGGTGATTTTGCGGGCAATAGCGGCGGTAATGGCTTCATGCTCAGCCATCTCAGTCAGGTTCATTGTGCCCAATTCCTTGAGATCGCTGCCTGCGCAAAAGCTGGGCTGCGCGCCGGTTAACACGATGGCGCCGACGGCTGTCTCCTGGTCCAGTTGGGCGAACTGGCGTTCCAGCTCCTCGACCATTACGCTGCCCAGGGCGTTACGCCGGTTCGCGCGGTCCAGGGTGATAATCGCGACGTTGTCCTTGTGTTCTACTTTAATCATTGTTGATATCTCCTCGTTAGTTCAGTCAAGTTGTGCGCCGTCGCGGTTAACGGCCGCGCGCACGGCAATAGGATCAATATTTCGGGGTTGTATGTTCTCGTGTACAGCAAGGGCTGCGGCGTGACCGATAGCGTGACCGTACGAAAAGCACTGCGCGGTCACCCGTGCCGAGGCCATGGCTTCGGCCTCAGCCGACAGGCATCGCCCGGCCACCAGAAGCGACTCCCCTGCCGAAGGTACGAAACATTCGTATGGAATCTCGTAGTAATCGTTAAACAGCCACTCCAGTTTCGGTGTCGCTCCCGCATGCTGCTCAATGGGCCAGGCCGAACGGGCAATCCCGGAGCTAAACTTGGTTCCCTTCACGACATCGCTGTTAGCCAGGGTGGCCACCCCCATGGCCTGGCGGCTTTGGCGAATGCCTACTTGCACACCGGTATCGTTGACATAGGCGTTTTCGCATCCGGCAAGATAATCGCGAAAAAAGCGCTCATACTCGCGCACTTGCTTGCGGCCCTGAATCTCCGCCTCTGTCAGGTCAGTTGCAACAAGAGGATCCAGGTCACGACCATCTTCACCCAGGATGCGTGTGCAGTTGCACAATAACTGGCCTGGACGTGGCGTCGGGAACAGGAAGATCTTCTGGCGCGGCAAGGCGTATTTCCCAGATGCGTTTGCCTTCTGGATCATTTCGACGACAGGACCAAGAAGCACGCTATTGTCTCCGTATGTATCCAGGAACCGTTTCACGTCTACCCCATTGATGCGAAAGATCATGGTCGGGTTCTGAATAACACCGTTCAAGCTGCGGTAGGTCGGCAATCCTGCCATCGCGGTCACGTCTGCATCGCCACTGGCGTCGATCGTAATCTTTGCCGTGACGCGTAGCTTGCCTTGTTTGGTGTAGGCCACCACGCCGGCCACGCGCTCACCCCCATCCATCAACACGTCGCTGACGACGGTGTGATAAAGCACCTGAACACCACTATCGGCAAGAAGGCCATCACCGACCTCACGCCACACCAGGGGGTCATGTACCAGGGTATAAGTCTTGCCGTAAAGCGTCGGAGCGGAAAGACCTCCTCTGACCCGCATGCGCTGGACAAACTCCTCGGCAAAGCCGTATACCAGACGCACGGGGGCTGCCTTGGGATCCTGCCGGGCCTCGAATAGACCGCAGATCGTGCCAGACAGTCCTGCGACGGCGCCACCGCCGGCAAAGCCATAGCGCTCAAGCAGAATGACCTTCAGATTCTGACGCGCCGCTGTCACTGCGGCGGCCAGTCCTGCTGCGCCCCCGCCAATTACTAGCACGTCGGCATCCAGCGCGAACGGTTGACGTTCATCTCTCATATTTCTCTCCAGTTTCAAGGTAGCCAAGTAGCGTTAACCCATGAAGCTCGGCAACCATGTCGCGATCTTCGGGAAGAACATGACGAGCAACAACGCAATGATCTGAAGACCGATAAAAGGCGCTATGCCTCTAAAGATGTCGCCAAGCGAAATATTCGGCGGCGCCACGGCTTTCAGATAGAACGCAGCCGGCGCGAACGGCGGGGCCAGGTAGGAGATTTGCATGTTCATGCAAAACAGGATCCCGAACCAGATAGGATCAAATCCCAAGGCCTTGATGACCGGCACAAAAATGGGCATCGTGAGCAGCACGATTCCAATCCAGTCAATAAAGCAGCCCAGGATCATGAGGATCAACATCATGAGCGCAACGGTAGCCAAGGGAGGAATGGGCAAGCCCGTGATCAATTCCTGCAGGAAGGCGGTGCCGCCCGCCAGCGTATAGACCGACACCAATGCGGAGGCGCCAAAGAAAATCCAAGTCAACATGGCGACGGTACTGCCCGTTCGCCGAAGCGAGTCCCAGAGGGCATCGAAGCTCAGTTTGCCGTTGACACCAGCCACAATCAACGAGCCCAGCACGCCTATTGCTGCGGTTTCGGTGGGTGTCGCAATGCCGCTGTATAGCGCACCGAGAACCATCAGGATCAAGCCTACCGGCAAGATCAGTGCGCGACCAAGTGCAATCTTTTCCATGATCGGAAGTGCGAGCTCTTCGGGTGGCGCCAGGGGCCCGAGGGAAGGATTCATGTAGCAGCGTATAAGCACATAGCCCAGATATAGTGCAACAAGCAGGAACCCTGGCAGAACAGCAGCAACAAACAGGGTGCCAATGGAAGTTTGCGAGACCAGACCGTAAACAATCAACACAATACTGGGCGGTAACATGGTACCCAGCGATCCACCGGCACAAATGACCCCAACCGATAGGTGCTTGTTATAGCCACGCGCCAACATGGTCGGCAGGCACACCATGCCAAGGACTACGATCTCGGCGCCGATGACACCAACCATGGCTGCCAGTATTGTTGCTGCCAGGAGGCAGCCGACGGCCAATCCACCGCGCAAGCGTCCTGACCAGATATGCAGCGCGTAAAATAGCCGCTCGACCACGCCCGCCTTCTCCAGGATGCACCCCATCAACACAAACAGCGGCACCGAAATCAGTGCGTAGTTATTCATCAAGGTGAAGATCCGGCTGGGAATGAAATACAGTGTCTCTGGGTCGAAAAGCCATAGCGTCAACATGACGGCCGTCATCCCGGTCGCGAACGCGAGCGGCATACCTGTGAAAAGAAGCAACAATAAAATGCCTACCGTTGCGAGGCTAACGATTTCACTGCTCATTACGGACACCCTTTACAGAATCAATGAAGGAGACGACGCTTTGCAGGACCATTAAGGCGGCGCCAAGAGGGATCGCGATCTTCATGTATGTCGGAGCGAGCGAGTTCCATCCGCCACCGGAGCGCTCTCCCATTTCAATCGCGGGCAATGCCTGCTCAATTCCGTAATAAACGATGATCGATAGATAAACGATGGTCAGCAGATGTCCCAGGACATCCATCCAGCGCCGCAGATGTACCGGCAGCAGGTTGTAGATGACGTCGATGCGCACATGCGTGTTGTTCTTGATGGCATGGGCACCGGAGATTACGTAGTGAATCCCGACCACCATGATGACAAACTCGAGAGCCCACTCGGTGGGTGTTTGATAGATATAACGGACGATGACGTCATAGATCATGACAACGAAGACCACGAAGTAAATGGCACTTGCGTAATCCCCGATCTTTTGGTTCAGATTGTTGATCAATTGCATGATTGCTTGTTCCAAAGTGCGCGCGGTTTGGCGCTAAGGCTCCGCCAAGAGTGAGCGCGGCGTAATGAGTGGATGAGTGGACTGCAGCGGCTAACGAAAAGCCGCCGATTTTGGTCACCTGCCCAGGTCACTCAATAAGACCCTTGCTGCGAAGGAACTGAACCTGACCGTCAACCGCGCGGCGCGACAAATCATTTTTATCACCATATTTTTGCCAGACAGCAATCGCGGCGGTACGGAACCTCTTGCGATCCTCTGCGCTCCAATCAATGATCTGCACGCCCCGCGCCTGAAGTTTTTGCGCGACGGCGGCATCGGCCTCCTGAAGTTTTGCCGCCAGGTCCTGGCCAAAATCCTTGACCGACTGCTCGAGTATCTTCTGAGTCTCAGGGTCCAGCTTGTCCCACACTTTTATTGGAATGGAGACGTCGCCCGTAGGAGTAGAGTGAATGCCTGGATAGATGACGAACTTGGCGATATCGTGGAAACCCAGTTCCTCATTCATACTGAGCGTGCCCCAGTCGGTTGACTCGATGGTGCCACTATCGAGTGCACTAAAGACTTCGGAACCGGGTAGATTGATTGGCACCGCTTTGAAGCTGGCAAACAGGTCAGAGGACATGCCTTGGGGAAGCCGAATTTTCAGACCGGCCAAATCTTCCGGCGAAGCGACTTTACGCGTCGTAGGCAGGGATTCTGCCCCCCACCACACCGCACCGATTGGATAAAGACCATAGGGTTTGTACGCCTCGCGCAACAACTCCAGTCCACCGTGCTCATAAAAATACTCGTAGGCAAGCTTGGGATCATCGTAGGCAGCGTTCAAGTCACCCAGCACCGCAAATGCCGGATTCTTGCCGCTCCAGTAGACGGTTGCCGGGTGCTGGCCATTAAGAATGCCTCTGGCAACGGCATCGAATGTTTCGTTGGGTCCTACTATCGCGCCGGTTGGCAAGGGAGTGACTTTGATCTTGCCATTGGTCTTTTGCGTGACGTCTTTGGCCCAGCGCTCAAACGCCAGTTGAGTGACGGTACCAGACTGCCACAAGCTCTGGACGCGCCACGTCTGGGATTTGTCTGCTGATGCCTGCGTGGGTAGCGTTGCAGCGAGCGCAATGACCAGCGACGCATACGTATTACGTGAAAATAATTTCATCTAAACCTCTCCTCGGGGAAAATCATTTTTGCTATTGGTAAAGGGGACAACGTAACGACTTCGAAAGCATCGAATTTATCTGACATATCAATGCATAGATGTTAATATATCAGAGAAATAGCTTCTGATATATCAGAAAGATTTATTTCGCGGGTTATCCCCAATAAATCAGGTATTACCCTTTCAATTGCCAATATTTACTCTGTTGTAGTGATATATTAGATAGAAGTGATTTCTTCACTCGGTGCCGATGCACAGGCAAGATTGAAACAATGGATAAACGTATATGAGTACAAACCCTTCACATGAAAAACCTTTAAAAGACGTCGCCTACGAAGCGCTCGAAAACATGATCATCCGAGGCCGGATTCGAGGCGGCAGCCTGTTTTCCGAGGCAGAACTGGCGCAACAAATCAACATTGGCCGCACGCCGGTAAGGGAGGCTTTGCAGCAGTTGGCACAAGTCGGTCTGGTTACCGTCTTGCCTCGACGGGGAATCATGGTGGTGGACGTCACCATCGCAATGCAGTTGCAAGTGCTTGAAATCCGGCGTCCGCTAGAGCGATTGGTGGCAAGTTGCGCCGCCTTGCGGGCCAACGCCAGCCAGCGCGCCGCCATGCTTGAACTGGCCTCGGCGACGGAGAAGAGCGCCGCAGCTGGCGACGGCGACGAATTCCTCCAGGCAACGCGTCGCAACCACGCTGCTCTGGAAGAAGCCTCGGGAAACGAGCTCATTCAAAGTGTGATGTCCCTGGTCCATGCTCGCTCCCGGCGGTTTTGGTATATCCACTACGAGCGTTGGGGCGACCTCAGTGCCGCCGGTGCCGCGCATGCCAACTTGATGCGTAGCATCTCGCTTGGAAATGAAGCGGACGCCGTCCAGAATGCAGACCGGCTTGTTGATTATCTGGAGCAGTTTTGCCGCTCGACCATCGAGTCATACGGCAAGAAATGAACTTTTAATAACCGCTACATCAATAAGCGGGCCCGAGAACCTGTGTAACGGAGACACTTTATGATGCACTTTCCCATGACGCTCAACTGGCTCTGCCGTCTGGCCGAACGTATGTACGGCAGGACTGAAGTTGTGACCAAAATGCCCGATGGGCAATTACGCAGGCACAGTTATGCGCAAATCGCGGCGCGCAGCCGGCGCCTGGCCCTGAGGCTGGCCGCTGAAAATCTCAAGCCTGGGGAAACCGTCGGCTCCCTGATGTGGAATCATCATGTCCACCTGGAAGCATACTTCGGCGTGCCGGCCGCTGGTGGCGTGCTGCATACCATCAACCACCGCCTGTCACCTGATGACCAGGTCTTCATTATCAACCATGCCAGGGACAAGATCCTGATCGTCGATGATGTGTTGCTGCCCCAGTTCCTGGAGATACTGCCGCGACTCGAAACGGTGGACAAGGTCATTATCAACCAATACGGGCTTGAGGACACCGCAGGTTTTGCAACGTATGAGGCGTGGCTGGACGAGCCAGTGCCGTCAGACGTAACTCTGCCCGAGATAGCAGAGGACTCGCCGGCAAGTATGTGTTACACCGGTGGCTCCACCGGCCGCCCCAAAGGGGTGGTGTACACCCACCGCGGCCTGGTCATGCACGCTTTCTCACAGGCCATGGTCGATGGTTACGGCGTGAGCCGCAACGACACGATCCTTGCGGTTGTCCCCATGTTTCACGGCAATGGCTGGGGCCTTCCCTTTTCTTCCGCACTGACCGGGGCCAAGCTTGTTCTGCCCGGCCCAAAGGTCGACCCTCAGAGCTTGCTGGCGCTCATGCAGGAGGAACAGGTCACATTTTCTGCCGGGGTACCAACGGTCTGGCAGGAACTTGCGCGCAGCCTGGAGGAAAATGATGCGATATCCAGCCGCCTCAGTCCAATGACCATCATCACTGGCGGCGCAGCGCCTCCGCAGCACCTGTTTGACCGCCTGGGGCGTTTCGGTATCACGCTGCTTCAAGGATGGGGGATGACTGAAACAGCAAGCGTCATTACGGTAAGCAGGCCTGAGCCCAAACACGACACGGCAGCAGACATGGTCAATGGTGATTGGCGCCTGAACCAGGGCAAGCCGATGGCCCTTGTTGACATTCGGATCGTATCGGAGGGTCACGTGCTCGCACATGACGGGCACTCAATTGGCGAAGTTCAGGTGCGAGGTGCATGCGTGACTGACAAATACTTTGACCTCGACTTGGCTGGCCGCTGGACCGAGGACGGTTGGCTATGCACCGGCGATATTGGTCATATCGACCCTGGCGGTAACCTGAAGGTACTGGAAAGAAAGGAAGATCTGATCAAATCGGGCGGTGAATGGATCCCGCCACAAGACCTGGAAGATGCACTTCTTGAATTGCCTGACGTTGTTGAGTGCACAGTCATTGGCATCCCGCATGAAAAATGGGGTGAGCGACCGCTCGCGTTGATGGTGTTGGCACAAGGCGCCACAATCGGAGATGAAGCACTGCGTTTACATTTGCTTGGACGCTTCGCTAAATGGCAGCTCCCGCAGGCATTCGTTACGGTCGCGAGCATTCCGCGCACTGCCGTGGGCAAGATTGCACGCCGCCAGCTGCGTGAAGCGTATGCCAACTGGCCAAACGGGACAGCAGAGGCGACCTGCCAGAGCGCGGTCGAACCCGAGCGTCTGGTATAGCTCATTTGGCACGGATGCGGGCGAGCCCTCAGAGAACCCAACCTTGGCTCGCCGCCCAAGCTGTGATTGACTGCTCTGTATCAAGGCCCTCCTGCTGCAACCATTCGCAAAATTCCACGGTAATGATGTTGGCCTTGGGTGCCATTACGCTGTTGACATAGTATGTACGCCGTTTTACACCAAGAGGACCGAATGGCACGCAGAGACGACCGGCAATGATATCGTCTATAGCCAGGAACAGGGGCACCATTGCCAATCCCAACCCCTCGCACGCGGCTTGCAAGGCAAAGTACATCTGTTCAAAACCCAAGGAATTCGCCGGCTTCAGATCTGGCACTCCTACGGTATCCAACCATTCACGCCACGCGTACGGTTCGGTCGCATAGCTGATAAGCGTATGCGCCGCCAAGTCACGCGGATGATCCAATTTCGTCGTCTCCTGCAAGTCTACGTGGCAGACAGGAGCAATGATTTCGGTCATGAAGGGAAGCGACCTGCAATTATTCAGAGGCCCTTGTTGTCCGCGCAGGGCAATGTCGTAGGTATTTTCCTGAAAATTCGGTGGAGCCACTGAAGTTGTGAGGCGGATTTCGACATCAGGCCGTTTTCGCTGAAACACCGACATGCGTGCGATCAGCCAGCGCATGGTAAATGTAGGCGGCGCATTAACGCGCAACACAACGGGTGCAGCCCGCTGCATAACATGCATAGATGCGGTCACCAAACGATCAAGTGCAGCCGAAACCTCGCCTAGATATTCTCGGCCGTCTTCGGTGAGCGATAACTGCGACGGTGTCCTGTGAAACAGCGCGATGCCCAGCCAGTCTTCAAGCAACGCAACCTGGCGGCTCACCGCTCCGTGCGTGACGTTCAATTCCGCTGCAGCCTTCGTAAAACTCACATGGCGCGCCGCCACTTCGAACGCCCGCACGGCGTTGAGCGGAGGCATTTTTCGAATGAGATTTCTCCTGTTCGTGATTTGCTCAGCGTGACTGAAACGCACGCTCAAGGGATAGTATTACTTTGGCGTGAAAGCTTCAACTGATTCGTCGAAATTTATTCGCAGCAATTGCTGTCCGAGTCGCGGTGATTACTGCGGCTGATCTTCCTGCGTCAGGGGCGCAGAAGTAACAGTTCCAGATTACTTTAAGAATTAACCCACACTGCATTCTCGCCACAAGGATGCCTGGTCATCGGACATAGCTACTGAAGAGCGTGAGAATAACTCACGCTCTAACAACTTAACTCGTTTGCGCCGTTAGTGCGCTCCGCAGATAATTTGGGAACCGAAACCACTTTGCGCTTATACGCAAGGATCAACAGGATGAAACATATCAGCCAGATTCATACCAAATCGCTCAGCCTTGCGAACCACAAGGCGGTACCGCATCGGTCCGTCGACCTATGAAAGCCGCTCCTTTCGAATACGTCCTCGCGGAATCGCTCGAACATGCGCTGGAATGCCTGGATCAGTATGGAACGGACGCCAGAATCCTGGCGGGTGGCCAGAGCCTGGTTCCCATGATGGCCATGCGGCTGGCCCGCCCCTCTATGCTACTGGACATCAACCGATTAGCTGAACTCAACCAGGTAAACATACATAAGGACGTCGTTTCGATGGGCGCCACAACCAGACAGCGCACCATTGAGGATAACGCGCAAATGCATGAAGCGATACCACTCGTGCGTGACGCCCTTCGCTGGGTTGGGCACATCCAGACGCGCAACCGGGGCACCATCGGCGGCAGCCTGGCACATGCGGATCCATCGGCAGAGCTACCGCTGGCCGCCGTTGTTCTGGATGCGACCTTGCGCCTATGCAGCAAAACCGATGGCCAACGCATGGTTGCAGCTCAGGATTTTTTTCTAGGCCCCATGTTTACTGCCACAGGCGAAGCTGAATGCTTGACCAGCATCGACTGGCCTGTTTGGAAAGGAAACGGAATTAGAGCTGCGTTTGACGAAGCGGCCATGCGTCATGGCGACTTCGCCATGGCGTCTGCCGCCTGTCAGTTACAGATCGATGAGAATGGCATATGCCTACGAGCCGCTATAGGAATAGGCGGTCTGGACGGTGTGCCCCTGGCCTTTCCAGAGCTTGCTCAGCAACTCATCGGTCAGCGCATAGATGAGCCAATTGCCCGAGAGTTGGCCCAGTGTGCCGTACAGCAGACTGAGCCGGGCTCAGATTTACACGCAGACGCAGCGTTCCGTCGACAGCTCGCTGTTGTGATGCTGTCCAGGGTACTGCTATCGGCGTCGCTCTCGCGCCCGAATGGCACAACCTTATCTTCCATTCACGAATAATCCAAGGAGCGTCTAATGTCCTCACCGCCTGTGACGATCGAAATAAAAGTCAATGGCTTGCTTCGAGCACAAACAGTCGAGCCTCGTACCACGCTGGTCGATTTTCTGCGTGATCACCTGGGCCTTACCGGGACGCACGTTGGTTGCGAGCATGGCGTCTGCGGCGCATGTTCGATCTTGCTCAACGGCGAGCCGGTCAGATCCTGCTGCATGTTTGCGGTTCAGGCCAGCGGAATGTCTGTTACTACCGTTGAAGGGCTAGTGCCTGAACGAGGATGCTTGTCTAACATTCAGGATGCCTTCTGTGAAACTCATGCGCTTCAGTGCGGTTATTGCACACCAGGCATGCTCATCGCCTGCCACGCACTCATCGACCACACGCCACAGCCGGATGAGGTCCAGATACGCGAGGCAATCGGCGGTAACTTGTGCAGGTGCACGGGCTATCAGCAGATCGTTGATGCAGTGAAACTGGCCACCACGCCAGGTTATCAAAACAGAAAGAAACCGGGCGTGATCAGTGGACAGCCAAGCCAAGAAGCCATCAAGGAAATATCGAATGACTGATCCGAAACATCCGGCCTGCAACACATTCAAATATATTGGCCGTCGTCGGCGCGCGGTGGAACACCGACGCTTTGTCACTGGCCAGGGCCACTATGCAGCCGATGTCACTCTACCCGGGCTTTTGCATATAGCCATCGTCGCTAGTCCTTACGCCAGCGCCCGCATTGTTTCCATCGACATCTCGAGGGCCATGAGTGTACCCGGCGTGCATGACGTACTTACGGGCGAAGAGCTCACTGCCCAGATCGAACCTATGCTGCCCGGTGTCGACGCGCCGAAAGTCGCCCGTTATCCATTGGCAACGGGCGTGGTTCGCTATGCTGGAGAGTGGGTGGTGGCTGTAGCGGCGGACACACGAGCATTGGCCGAAGATGCTGCAGAAATGGTCATGATCGAATACGAACAGACGCCTCATGTAATTGACACAGAAGCAGCCATGGCCGAGGATGCGCCGCAGGTGCATCCTGACCATGGATCGAATATCATCTGGCACCGCAAGTTCACCTGGGGGGCTGTGGATGAACACTTTGCCAAAGCCGACCATCAACTCAACTACCGTGCCCGTTGGGCCCGCAGTTCAACGGTACCTATCGAAACATTTGTCGCAACCTGTTTATGGAGTGACACGACACAAATCCTGGACGTATGGGCCTCGATCCAAATGCCGAAATACCCGGATTTGCTCGCCAAATGTCTGCGCCTACCAGGCAACAGCGTGCGTGTACATTTTGACGTGGACGTTGGGGGCAGCTATGGCGTCAAGCGCGGATTGAAACACTCCATTCTGGTGGGCTATCTGGCAAAAAAACTCGGGCGCCCGGTACGTTTCCTCGAAGATCGATTGGAGAACATGCGCGGTGGCGACATGCAAGGCCCTGATCGCATCTTCGATGTGAGTCTGGCCTTCGACAGTGATGGCACCATTCGTTCTATGCGCATGCGTGCAGTGGACGACATCGGCGCCTACTCGGGACGCTCTCCACTACAGCTCGGTAAGCCAGTAGGGGCCATTGTGGGGCCCTATCGAATTGCGAGCGTGGAGTATGACGCCTATTCAGTAATGACAAACAAAACGCCACAGGAAGCGGTGCGCGGCTTCGGCCAGGCGCCCACCAACTACGCTATCGAAACCGGCATAGATAAGGTGGCGCGATTCCTGGGTATAGATCGGATCGCGTTAAGGCGTAAAAATTTAATCGGAAAAGATGAATTTCCCTATCTAATCCCGAGTGGCACTCACTACGATTCCGGCGATTACGAAACGGTGCTGGACAAGTCCCTGTCTGCCGCTTCTTTCGAGGTCATTGAACAGCAGCGCGACGCGCTGCGTGCACAAGGCTTGCTCGCCGGCATCGGCATCTCCACTTGCCTGGAGCCCTCGGGCGGTAATTCAGCGTTCGAACCGCTCTTTAACGCAAAAAACGAAACCACCACCTGGATGGATTCATGTCTGATTCGCATTGACCTGAACGGCGCTGTGACCGCATTGATGGGCACTTCGACTTCCGGCCAGGCGCATGAAACACTTGTTTCCACCGTCGTGGGCGAAATACTGCACATAGAGCCCGATAGCGTGCGGGTGCTGCATGCGGACTCGCTCAATGCCCTGCCCTCCAATAGCCCGGTAGGCAGTCGCATGGCAATCATGCTTGGCGGCGCTGCTGCCGGTGCCGCAAAAATTCTGAAATCCAAATTGCTCGCCATTGCCGCCCACAATCTGGGCGTAAGTGAAGACGCGCTCACGTACGAAGACGGCAATATATTCATCCGGGACGAACCGGGGCGTCGCCTTGACTGGACTGCGCTTGTCGAAATCGCACACCGTCAATACCACCGCATGCCCGCCGGGATGGAACCGGGCCTGCAAGAGAAATTTTGCTGGGAGGTGCCGACCGGCGGCCAATTACCGACCGAGGATGGTCGCGTACAAACGTACCCCTGCCACTCGTTTGAATGTCATGTCGTGCTCGCCAGCATCGATCCCGATACCGCTAAAACCACGCTGCATCGATATGTCGTTGGCCACGACTGCGGCGTCATGATCAGTCCTGATGTTGTGCACGGCATGACCTACGGAGGCGTAGCGCATGGTCTGGGTGCAGCCCTTCTGGAGAAATTCGCCTACTCTGACGAAGGCCAATTGCTCTCGGGAACCTTCATGGATTATCTCCTACCCAGCGCTCAAGAGGTTCCGTCTATCACCATAGTAGACCATTGCACGCCCTCGCCCCTGACTGTTTTCGGTCAGAAGGGCTCGGGCGAAGCGGGTTACCTGGGCAGTCCGGCTGCTATCGCCAGCGCGCTCAATGACGCGCTCTCAACGGTAGATGCCTCCATCGACGAACTTCCCATGACCCCTCAGGCGATTTGGCGTGTATTGCGCAACGCCTCTTTTTCGACCAAGGAAACAGCATGATCGACCAAATTGAACACCAGACCATACATGGTGTGACCAGCGACCTGGCAATCTATGTGCAAGGCTCGCCGGACGGCATACCGGTAGTGATGACGCACTCCATCCTTTCCTCCAGCCTCATGTGGGACAAGCAGGCCGCCCTGCTCGCAAACAAGGGCTTTCGCGTAATACGTATCGACACACCCGGCCACGGTAACTCGTCGGTGCCCACGGGAATTTTCACGATGGACGAACTGGCAGCTGACACGGTTGCAGTGCTCGAAGCATTGGATATTCCCCAGGCGCATTACGTCGGGCTATCGTTGGGCGGTATGAGCGGATTTGGCTTGGGTGTGCTCCATGCCGATCGCTTGCTCAGCCTTTTCCTTTGTGATGCACGCGCTGATGCGCCTCCTGCGGTAGCTGCCCCCTGGGATGATCGCATTGCATCGGCACAGTTGCACGACAGTTGTGCTCCTCTGGTTAATTCCACGCTGGAGCGCTGGTTCGGCAAGCCATTTCTGGTGAATCATCCTGAAGTTAACGAACAATTCCGTTCTATCGCAAATGGTACGTCTGTGCCTGGGTTCGTCAGCAGCGCTCGTGCCATTCAATCACTGAATTATCTTGATCATGTGAGCACTATTGAAGTGCCTACCACACTTGTCGTCGGGGCTAACGATGGCGTTCTTCCTGAAGCGATGCGCGACCTTCAGGCACGAATTTCCGGGTCAACACTTGAAGTTATTCCGAACGCAGGCCACCTTCCCAATATAGACCAACCTGTAGCATTCAACGCAGCTCTCATGCGCCATTTCGATCGCTACGCACTATAAAGTTTTTTGAATAAATGGAGATCTCCCACATGCATCAACACCTGAAGCTCGAACAAAAAGGCCGCTTGCTTCACATCACCCTGAATCGTACCGAGGACAACGGCGTATCTGACAGCATGGCGGCAGCGCTTTCCGACGTCCTGCTTGAAGCACACAAGACGTCTGATGCTGTGCTACTCACCAGCGCTGGTCCCGATTTTTGCACAGGGCGTATCAGGGACGCCGGCCCGACCCCCGCAGCCTCTGAGGCTTACACCCGTCGTGACGAATACGACGGCATCTTCGGCAGCTATCAAGCCATGCGAGGCGCCAAGGTACCGGTCATTGGTGTGATTCAAGGCAGATGCATGGGATTTGGCACCGCCATTGCCTCGTTGTGCGACATCAGCTTCGCCAGCGATACCGCGACTTTCAATATCCCCGAAATCAGTCATAATGTCATGCCCACCATGGTGATGTCAGCGCTCTATGACCGGTTAAACCGCAACGCGATACTATGGATGGCTTACTCCGCCGACTTCATTGATGCACAGCGGGCGCTTGCCTATGGTCTGGTAAGTCAGGTTGTTTCTGACAATCGACTCGACAGTGAAGTACATCGCTTCATTGACCTGTTGCTGGCACGGCCCCGGCCCGCCATTCTTGGTCTGAAGGAATACCTGCGCGTGGCTCCTCGTATGGATGAACAGGCCGCCATTGATTATGCAAGAACACTGCATTCGATGGTAAATACGGCTGCTGCGATGAAAAAGGGGCATTGATTCCCATGCAAATTACCGGTAGCCAGACGCTCGCCGCACCCCGCCAAAAAGTGTGGAACGCGCTTAACGATCCCGATGTACTCAAACAATGCCTGCCAGGATGTGAATCTGTCGAACAAACAAATGCCGAGCAGTACACCGTCATCATGTCCGCCGCCATCGGTCCTTTGCGCGCTCGCTTCAATGGCACGCTGCGAATGACCGATGCCACCCCCCCCTCGGCTTGCACCATGGTGTTCGAAGGCCAGGGTGGCCCCGTCGGATTTGGAAAGGGTTCTTCATCGGTCGAATTGACCGAAACCGCGGATGGAACTCAACTGAACTACACGGCAAGCGCGCAAGTGGGTGGCAAACTCGCCCAAGTTGGATCACGGCTGATTGACAGCGTGGCCCGCAAAATGGCTGATGACTTCTTCAAGGCCTTCAAAAAGCAGCTTACTGCACCAACTGACGGTAAACAGGAGACATCGCAAGTTGTACCCGTCGCACCACCTGCCATATCCAACGCGCATGTAGAAAGCGCGATTCCAAGTGGCCAAAGTACCTCTCTGACTCATGAAGAAAGTCCCAGAGTGATGGTACCAGGCTGGTGGCTACTGGTGGCCACAGCCCTGGGATCCGCCCTGACTGTGGTCGGAACGCTGCTGGCGCGCTAAGGCGCGTTTACCTGACTATGGCTCTCGGACCTTTGCCAGTATAAATATTCAAAACAACAGGAGACAACACAATGACACAGCCTACGCCTTCACGGCGAAAAATGCTGATCGCCTCGCTTAGCGCCGGCCTTTGCGCTTTGGTCCACGCGGAACCTTCAAAGGCTGCGGAAGTCGTACGGATCATCGTTGGCTTTCCCCCCGGACAGGCGACGGACATCGTAGCCAGATTGCTTGCCGAAAAACTGCAAACCATCACCGGTGACAACTACATTGTTGACAACAGACCGGGACAGGGAGGCAGCATCGCAATGGGATTGACTGCAAAGTCTCCTGCCGACGGTACAATCATGATGCTTACTCACATGTCTGCGGTTGCCACTAACCCGCATTTGTATAAAGCCGTCCGCTACAACTCGATGAACGATTTTGAGGCGGTTGGACTGGTCTGCGACCTTCCTTTCGTACTGGTTTGCCACCCTTCTCAACCATTTACTAACATCCGGGAACTGATCCGTTACGCAAAAGAACATCCGGGCAAACTTACGCATGCTTCCTCCGGTAATGGAACCGTTTCTCACCTGGCAATGGAGGAGTTCAAGCGAAACGCAGGCATCGATGTGCTGCATGTCCCCTATAAGGGAAGCGCACCAGGATTAACCGATGTGGTCGCAGGCCAGGTCTCTCTTGCGCTTGAAACCGCTGCCGGTGTGCAACCGTTTGTCAAAAGCGGCCAGTTGCGCGCCCTTGCAACAGCCACGCCCAAGCGCCTGAACGGCATGCCAGATGTTCCGACCACTGCAGAACAGGGATTTGCTGATTTCCTCGCCGCAACCTGGCTGATGCTGATTTATCCGGATGGAACGCCGGGTCCTCGGATCACAGCGACATTTGATGCGTTGTCAACGGCGATGCGTTCGCCGGAGGTCAGCGCCAAGCTTTCACAGATAGGCGCCATCGTGCGTACCAGCACTAGTCCACAAGAGGCGGCAGCCTACATCCGCTCTGAGTATGATACATGGGGAGGGGTGGTCAAACGTAGTGGCGTATCTCTGGATTAGAGAGAAGGCGTCGCTATCTGCGATGGCGTTAACCCTCATTTTGATCCAATGAGGATCAGATACCAGATTAAAGGTATCGAAAACGGATGCTATGAAAACTTGGGCAACGGAGCGACGAAAATTCAAAAGTGTCGAAGTTCTCGAATATAGATACTGAGTTTTATTAAAAATCAAACACTTACAATATAATGGCTTTCTTATAATGATATCTAACTAGAAAAATTCTTTCTATATCAATATCGAATAGGTTGTGTTCTATACATCGGAGGGATTTCCCAATATATTCTCGCCTCCTAGTCTCCGTGCAAGCACTGAAATCGATTTTTCAGATAAATGTGTGTGATGCGAGTGGCAGGTAGTTAAGTTTGACAGTCTTAATGATGACGTGGATATCTCCCGAATATTTGCAACGCGCCGAAGTATTAGTGATCTAAACCCTGTCGATCCCTTACTCAGCAATGTTCGCATTTATGCTGGCAGATCTGCGCCGTCTGATGCATTCGCCGCGGTATCTCATCGCGGCCGCTGGTACTGGATAGATCAGGATGATGTGGAAACCATCGAACTGATTTCGTTTGTCATGCTATTGCTCAATATTGCAGATACCACAAGTAGCACACAGTTGCCTATAGTGACTATACCATCCGGTTAAATTAGGCGAACCCTTAAAGGTAGGCCGTGTGCCGAGCCTACTTGTCTCGACTAAGAACGCCAGCGTCTTCATATATATTTAAGGGCCTGTCAAGCACTTTCAAATTATCCTCACTGACCGACTGCAAAGTAATCGGTGACCTGACGCCAAACAACCAAGGTTCTTCTTTTTTACTATTTGGAGTAAGGTGTAAAAATACATGTTTGTCTTTCTTTTCCACCGTCCAGACCCCATGCAAGGGCTTTCCAACTGCCGCGCCGCTGATTGTAAATTGCCCTTGAGGAGCCAAATTAAGCTGAATATCGTCCCCGGTAAATTTTCCTGGAAGCAATAGAAGTTCAAGTGATGAAGCTGATGTGTCAGTGGCCGGAACCCCGCGAGCGCCAAGGGTCTGCGCATGGATAAAGGAGGAAAACGGATTCAGACACAATACGACAACTGCACTAATTATTGACGTTCGATTCATATGTGAGCCTAAGGAAACAGGGAAATAAACCACTACATGAGTGGGAAGATAAAACAAGGCTAAAACGGCAGTATTACGTTTTAAGCCTCAGGGGCACTACAATAAAAGCTTTAATTCAGAACATCGAAAAGCCGCAGAATCCATGTTATTTGATAGATTAAGCCGATAGTTACAAACGCCGTTTGGTACCGTTTGTCTGAGACGAAGATCGCTACAATTGCGCAAGTAGCGAATGCTGCCTGGCGGATGGGATACTCCAGACCAAGCGACTGAAAATGTTCGATTCCCTTGATACGGGAGTCAATGAGATCAACGATAAAAAGCAGCGCCAACAATCCATAGAACCACTTGCGTCGCGATTGAAAGTAGTCTTCATACCCTTTGTACTCATCCATCCGATCAGGAAACAGTATGGCTGCAAGAAAGGCGAAGAGAATGGCATAGGCGATGAGGAACAAATAGATTTCGAACGTCCAGCGCTGAATCCCAGACAGACCGAATTCGAACCACCAAAAATGGATGATCGTCACTAGCAGAAATAAAACCCAGGCGAAATGGATAGGATAGATGTTATCTCGTTTAGGGTGCTGCACAAAACGCGCTAATCCAGTGACTAGACGGGTGATGCTAAGTCCCAGGACCATGCCGATAATGATGCGCACGTGCACGAAAACATCAGGGTGAGTGATGGGGCTGTCCATGTTTATATCCTTGCACTTTCAATGAGGTCCAGAAAGCAACGCATCAATGATGCGTTCCGTTACTAGTCTACGCCAGCTGAAAGGTTTGAAAATAAATGCTATGGCTTATGTTTGTTTTCTATATCCTCTTCAATCAAAGAACAATGAAGTTCAACGGGTGACTCCTTTATGGCCGCAACATCACCATCAATGAAATCACAGTTGAGAATATTATTCTCGTCCCCTTTTCGAGAGGAAAGTATATTCACATTTACCTTCGCCGATCCCTGAATCCACTCCAAGCGCTCTGCTGCAATGGTGTTGCCAGTGACATGCACCAATCCTGGGTTACCTGAGCGGTTTATTTTCTCGTAGCCGAGATCAATCATACCCATTTCATTGACATGCCGTCGCGCACTTTTAAGAGGATTACCGTAATAGGCTGCCATCACAGTGATGCCCTTATTTGTCGATTGCAGCTTAGCAGCCGCTTTCTTAGAGAGCGAAATCTTGATATCAAAACCAAGATTTTCGTTCGTTTCCAAAGCAAAAGCAACTGGCATGAAAGTGAGTGCGCTAACAGTGAAAAGAAAATGCGATGTTTTGAAACGAGGGATCATAATATTTTGAGACTCAGGTGGAGGTTTTTTCTACCAGACCTTTCTTAAAAAGGTGTGGCGCATTGATCCATGCTAATACATAACAGTTTTATGATAAGCAATTGTGAAATCACTGCCTAGGAATGGTGCATGAAATATCGCCTTCGGGGCATTGCATATACTCATGCAGCTGCTTCGTCCTTTGCTCGGTCAGCGATGTTAAACACGTCATTGAAATCATAGAGTTGGCCGAGCCTGTACCTGCAGAGCCTGTTGCAAAGGCACATTCGGCATCCCGGAATTTCAACCAAGCTCGTTGAGCCTCTACCAATTTACTATGCTGTTCCGTATTATCCTTTAAGCGTGAGCTAGCTTGTTTATAGACGATATTCAAGGATGTATCGGCCTTTTTATAAACATTGCTCATGCACTCGTTGATCGCTGCCTGCGAGGCTGCATTTGCACACGGATCGGACTGTGCGAACGATATGTTATGAAAAGTCATAAAAAAAAACGAAAAAAACAGCCAGTGCCTACGCATCATAAAGTGTTCCCTTTGTCAATAGCTAAGTTTGCAGTGACGTTCGTGGCACTTGCGTAAACTTTCCAGGTCAGCTCTGACGATACGAGCCAATGGTGTTGAGTCTCCAATTCACTCGAAGTTTGACAGGTATTGAAGATTCACAAACGAGTATCCTTTTACTTCAAAAGCGAAATAGCGCTGATTTGTAATTTAGATGCTATCGTTAAACTGATCTGTTTCCAAGCAGACATGCACAAACGTATGGTGTGTCATTCAATAATGTTGAACTCTATCTACTTGAGTTCACCATCGTTCCCTCGATCAGCCGTTTTGAAGTCGCTCAGAACTTGCTTCATGTATTCCTCTTTACTGATTCGTCCATCTGAATTTTTATCCATTTGAGCAAACTGTGCATCCGTCACAATTCCTTTAAGCTCATTTTTACTCAGGAAGTTATCGTGGTTTTTATCTAGGTCGTTATATGCTATTTCCATGAAACGACTGTATTCTTCTCTGTTTACACCGCCATTCTTATCCTCGTCTAAAGCTTTAAGATGTGCTTCATGCAAATTTTTATGATGGGATTGCGCGTGTAACGGTGCTGCGAATGACGTAATCGATAATGCCAATATTGCAAGAGTCATATTTTTCATGTCAGTAGTCCTCATTCGCATCCCAATCTGTTTCCAAGATATCCGCCCACACCGGCGCCACCCGCCATACCAAGCGTCGCTCCTTTGCCTTTTCCTATCGTAGCTCCTGCTAAGGCACCAATTATGCCTCCACCTATAGTGGCAGCCATACAACCAAATTCATGATTATGAACACGAAGCTCTTGTTCATTCTTTGCGGTAGAGCAAGCCATCAGGAAAACAGATAGAAAACCCATTATGCATACTTTTCGTATGACTCTCATGCAAAATCCTTTTAAATAAATGATGTCAACTTACACTCAAAATCGATTGACAGTAATGGAGCTATTTCACACATTTCGAACAGAACGCAAAGCCAGCCAAACCAAAGTTGAAGTAGCCTAGGCCTCACATTTCATCAAATGAGGGGAGATAACTTTTTATTCACTGTCATACAGAAAATATATCAATGCGATAAATTTCTATTACCTTCTTCTGCTTCTGGCTTCTTCACCACGCTCCATACGATCCAAAAATCGCTGTTCTTGATCTTCATCAAGCGATTGCTGCTGCAACATGCATTGGTCAAAATGTGGTGAGTTAGGTTGTATGCCAAGTTTCAGACATTTTTGTCGATATTCTTCTGCATCCATATTATCCAGAGAGCCGCATCCGGCAAGAGTACCCATCAAGAGCAAACTGGAAACCAGAGCTACCTTTGGAAATAAATCTCGTTGAAACATTCTTCTAGTGCCTTTGTAGAAATTAATGAATAGAAAATTAATATAAGCGCCTGCGACGACACTCATCGTAAACCGGCTGTAAATAAGCCGTCCATTGCTAGATCGTCAATCAAGTACAGAACATTTGGACCACTAAAAAACACCTCTCGGCCAGAAACCGGGTCAAAAACAATCTGCTCTGTTTCGATAAATCTCAGGCGTTCATAGATCGTGAATTTCCTTTGCAGTAGCGCCTTCTCATTGGATGACTGAAACATAGGCAATTGTTTCAACCGCCAATACAACCTACCATCGATCATCCAAAACCAATAAAACGTGCAGCCTCCGATAATAAGAGCCAAGGATACTGCCCACTTGTAGAATTGTGAAAGAGTCGAATTGTGTAGTAGAGAAAGCATGACGATCTCTACTACGATTAACAAAGGACCCAAAATATTGTCGAACCAAGTAAAGATCCGAACTTGGGTCTGATATAGATCTCTAACTTGTATCTCAAATAAGCTGGATAGCTTCACCCCTTCTTGGCTTGACTTCATATAGATTTAGACCTATCTGCCATGCGTCATGGCGTTGTTGCAGTCTACTGTATTGGCCGTATTAGCCAAAAACAACAAAATTGCTACGATGAATAAATGGTTCATCAGGGTCTCTATATGCGGAAATGATCAAATCAGGTTAGAAACGCACGGCTACATTCGCCTCAAGTCCATGCTCTCTTACTCCGGATCCGAACTGGCCCTGATACGCAATACCGACCGTGGATGTCTTACCCAATTTCACATTCAAACCCGCCTCTAAAACCGCGGCGTTTTTTGCGATTGGCGTACCCTTGACGCTAAATGATGATTGATTGCCAAATGACAGATCGGTTTTTGGATGTATGCGGTTAATGGCATGTCTCCAGCCGATTCCGCCATGTACATCTGCTTCTGTCGTTCCGAGCTCGAAGGTTGAAGTTGCTCTTAAACCGATCGTTGTAAACGTAGTGCCATTAGATTGGGATTTACCTGACAAAGCTGCAGCTCCTCCATCTTCGGAGAAATGCTTGGCTTTAAAGTGAACGTAGCTTAAATTGGCATAAGGTTCCAGCGCGGCAAAAGTCGTATCGATTCGGTATCCCAATTCAACAAAGGCCTGAAAGGTACCGGCGTTATACCGAGCTGACAATTTATCTGAAAAATCGGAAAATGCGACGCTTCTATCAGTTTTGATTCGATGCCATGTATAGCCAAGGCCGGAACGGAAGTTCCAGGCATTATGCTTTGTACCCGCATAAAGCCCCAAGTGATAGTTGTCACTTGATCCCGAAGAAGCACGGCCATTCACATGAAAGGAGGTGCGGCTATACCCGGTCAATACACCAAGCCGCCACTTTTGGCCCACAAGTCGGTCGCCACCTATGAAGAAACCGCCTGTATTCTTTTTAAAGCGCTCAGCATTACCGTCCGCCTTAAATTGCGCCCATGCACCAAATCCCTTGCCCCAGAGCGTCATTTCACCTGACGAGGTTGGCGCGGCAGACTGGGCACCAGCACCATAACGCAACCCGGAGACGCTGGCCGACCCTGTGCTGCGGAAAGCCGCTCTCAAACGGTCATTTGCCGTATCACGGACAAAATGACTATCCTCGACTAATCCTGTACGGACCGAAGCGTGGATTTCCCCGGATAGTTGATCAAAGGCGCTTCTAGCTTCCGAAGCATTCAGAAAAAGCACATTGTCATAAACAGCATTACCTTCATTTAATCTTTCTGCTGCTGCGCCTGCTGCACGCTGGTTGTGGCTGTGTCCAATCGCACTAAAGGCCGTTTTACTTCGATCCAAGGCCAGAAACAATGTCTTCGGCTCATAAATCAGGTCCATATCCACAAAGGGTGTTTCCGGAGATACCAAAACTCCATACGAACCATCAATATCGCCTTGTACGTTCAATAAAGCATAACGTTGACCCAGTTTAGTCGTCGTTCCTTTCTGGCGCTGAATTTCTATCGATGCACCACGGTCAATTGAGGCACTACCGTCCACAATAATTTTGTCTGATTGACCATTGGGACCCAATTGAGCCAAATAGTTTGCTCCCGCTTCTTGGATAAAATTGCCCGCGATGGTCAAGGTATCGATGATTTTGGCATGATCCAAGGTACTGCCTGGTGAGACAGTGCCACCGTCACCGACAGTGAGTTCACCTACCGTGCCAGTACCGGCCAATACGCCGCTGTCAGATACATTGACTTTCCCAGCAATACGGCCCTCAACGCCAAGCGTGCCGCCAAGCACATTGGTGCCACCGGTATAGCTATTGTCGCCCGTTAAGGCCAAGACACCTTGCCCTCTCTTGGTCAGATCACCAACGCCTGAGATGGAATTTGACCAGACGGATGAGTATCCTTGTGTATCAACGTCAAAGACGCCTTTATAGCGGAACTGGCCTGGACCATTGATCGCATTCCCTAAATTGAGAAACCCTTGGCCGAAAGTTTTAGTAAATTCGGCAGGATTAGCATCATATCCTTCTCTTGTCGTTGTAGTAAGAAGCGTTTCAATCGTCTGCTGTGCGTTCAAATACGGAAACGCTGACCGCAACACTGCAGCAGCTCCGGCAACATGGGGTGCGGCCTGGGAAGTGCCGTTAATCGATTTATACAGACTATTCTTGTTATCTGCATCATTGCGCAACCAACTCGAATATATCCCATTTTCATAATCGGGATGCTCTATGTCTTTGTTAATGTCGCCACCCGGAGCGGCCAGACACCACTCAGCTGCAGCTCCACAACGATTACTGAAACTTGCAATTTTGCCGTCGTTGCCAACAGCAACAACAGCAATGAGTGAGCCTTGCAAATCTGAAAAATCTAGACTTGCCACATACTTACCCATTTCTCCGTCCCAATCGACATAGGTTTTCGGATTATTACTATCGTAACCATTGGCAGTTATGTTAATAAACTTATATAAGTTTCCGGCCTTAGTATTTTCTGGCGTAATCAATGGCAGCATACCGGGCCCGCTCGGAATGGCTGAATAGCCTTCCTTTTGATCGTCAGCATCGTTACCTGCCGCAAAGACCATTACAATATCTGCTTCTGCTGCTTCTTTTAATACATTTGCTTGCTCTGCAAGGTTACCAGGATCCGCATATAAACCTTGGAATTGAAGTTGGACATAGTTTGGATTAGGGACCTCCTTACCGGTTACCTTGTCCTTAATAGTAGTGCCATTTTCGTCCAATAGAAATATTTGAACGGGAGGATCTGGCGGTCCATAGCTTCCGTTCAATACTTTAGCTCCCGCGCCAATTGCATACTTAATTGCAGCGTCTGTCGGGGCAATCTTTGGATCCGGGCCTTCAACCCCTACAGCAAAAAGAGGTAGGATTGTCGATTCGTATGCAACCCCATGCATTCCTTTACCGTCACGTGCTGCTCCGATAATTCCCGCTACGTGAGTTCCGTGTCCATCGGAAGCCTCTTCCGGGTACACATCATTAGGATTTTTGGGACTTTTACCAAAGTATTTTGCATTGATCTCCTCTACCCGTCCAAGCAGCTCCGGGTGTTTCACATCAAAGCCACCATCCACTACAGCTACCAGCACGCCTTTACCGGTATAACCTTTAAGATAAGCAGGAAGCGCATTGATTTTGGCGAGCCCCCAGTTCTTTTTATACTCGGCATCTAATGCGGGTGCAACTGAAACTCCGGTTCCCTGCGCATAAAGCAGCCCAGGAGTTAAAAGACCAACCGTCGTTACTAACTTCAAGCTTACGCGTCGCATCGTCGTCCTATCCGGGGATCAAAATGTTTGAAGTGACAAGACCAATCGTCAAACCTTCAAATAATGTTTCGTTCAATTTCAAAATACGTTAGGATTATATACATGACGAATGAAATCGCTCCTCTGAAAATTGCGAATTTCTGCTGTCTTTTTCAGAAAACGATCTATATAAAACAGACGTCTGCACTATATAAAAGATTTTTTTCATCTTCACTATTGGTGAGTCTTATAATTTCGGCGAAACATTTCTAATATATTCAATAACTTATGCATAGAATTTTTGAACATTTATAAAGCTGGGGATAGTAATTGGGAATTCTTGCGATGATCCCTGATACCTGGGGACGAAAATTCGAATGTGACGGGGCTGCTGTAGCGGAAGCTACAGTTGAACCAGGTTCGATCCATTTTGCGGCTAAAGCTTATTTTTTCTTAATTATGCTCTCTGCCCAGGCGGAAAGAACCATCGCAATTAACAGTGACCGTTCAATGATCGGGTTTGCTCCTTCAGGCTGTATCGAAATTGTGCCGGAAAACTCAGAACTATTTTCCCGATGGGAACATACCAAGTACAGCTTGCTCATTGCAATAACAGAGAAGCGTCTGCTCAACTTGGCTGGCAGTGAATGGGGGGAGGCATTGCCAGAGTTTTATCTACCAAAATTAGGTGTAGTCGATCAAAAAGCACTGGCTATTGCATCACTAATACGTCAAGAACTTCTATATAACCGACTGAAGCGGGAAGAATCACTTGAATCCTTAATTACATTTTTCGGTATCCATGCCCTGCGCACATACACATCATTATCTTCAAAACAGGATCGACACAGCTTCGGTGGCTTGACGCCAGCAGCGCGAAAACGCGTGATTGATTTTATTCATGCAAACCTGTCGGAAAAGCTCACCATTGAAAAGCTTGCCTCGATAGCGGAGTTATCGCCAAGCTATTTTGCCCGTGCCTTTCGGCAGTCGTTTGGCCAAACTCCACATGAATTGGTGCTCACTACACGCTTGCAAACTGCCAGAAACATGATTTTGACCTCAAACGTCTCTTTGGCTGAGATATCGCAGGTCACCGGATTTTCCAGTAACAGTCACATGTCAACTGCAATGAAGAGAGTTTGGGGTGAAAACCCTAGACAAATTCGTCATTCGAAATGACAACGATTGACACATACTGTCAATTTATAAGATACGCTGCAATTAATGGATGAAACAAAACGAGTTGTTTTAAATAAGCCTTTAAATATATACGAAGATGCGGGGATCCTTACGCGTGAAAAATAATTACATAAGACGAAATAAATGCACACCAATGGCAGTTCTTGAGCGTACCCGCTACCTAATCTTTTAGGGCAACCGAGAAACAATAAACGCGGTTTCGTACTCATGATTTGGATAAGTGCTATTTACGTTGCGCATGAAGTCGTGCTTACTGATTCTTTTGTGATAAGCATCGTTTAACCAGGTATAAAATTGCTTTTCCTGATTTTTTGTATTTATGGGTAACCGGTCGTATTTTGGATTATTTTTGATTTGATTCAATAGGCTATCTAACCAGGAAATAAATTGCTTATCCTGCTCTGCAGCGACAAAATGGTCTTCCTGTGTAGCAGTGCATCCTTGAATTAAGGGAACACTTAGGACTAAGGCAATAAGTAGTTTAGAGCTTAATTGCTGGAAGCGTAAATTCATTTCAAAATCCAGTTAGCACCATTAGAGTATGAGTTATCAGTAATTCAATCTGCTAGCGGTTCTTATTTATTAAAGGTGTTGGTGACTTGAAGAATATTAATATCAGGCTAATCTTCGAAAAGGTCCCAGTATGTACCCATCCACTGAAATGTATATGAATGCCCGGCCTTCAAACTATAAGTAACGTCGCCATTATGAGCGATTCGATAAAATCGCACGTTGAAGTTTTTACATCCATCTTCATCATACGTTTCAGACCGAGCCCCACGAATAATATATTTTGCTACATCACTTTCAACTCCGTCTGGGAAGGTACATGACAGGTTGAAATGCACTTCTCCGTTAGGCCGATCTGACGATATCGTGACAGATCCAGCATACGAAGCACTATTAACTAGCATGCCCAATGATGTAAGTAAAAATAATCTTAGCATTTTTGATTTCATGTTTTCCCCTTTTGTCTATTTTGCTATTCATACGGAATTATTCAATTCGCTGAATGGCTTAAGTTTATTTTTCCCGGTGATATAGCTTTTAAAATTTAATATTCGGATTATATGTTTTCTTTTAATAATTTCTTAGGATCGGCCATCACATTCTTGCTGTGTTTTATAGAAAACACACCTTTTCGCAGTCACGCTAATAGAATTCGAATTTCGTTAGACTGAATCAACACAGAATCATACCGCTCGATCTAAAGTTATGGCGCAGCGCTCATTAATTTCGAGTCGATGAAAGTTGTTCACGAAAGGCGTCAGGTATCGTGATATTTTTTTGAGTAGTGTCTTCATGGGATGAGATTTTTCGGGACGAATTTCTTTAACAACCCATGCTACTTCTCAGAGGGAGAAGTAAAATGGATGACCCCTAGAATTGAGCGCACTTGTGGTCTATGACTTGAGCATAGGAGGCAGTCCATGAGCTCTCAACGTTTTACAGCAGTAATTTAAACAAGAAGCGGTTCGTGAAGTGACCGAACGTGGCTATTCGGTAGCCGAAGTCACTACGCGAGTAGGTGTATCCACCCACAGTTTGTACAAATGGGTCAAGGCAGTCTCACCCGATAAAACCGAGCAACAGGCAGTTGAACTGCTGCAAGCCAAGAGCGAGCTGCTTCGGCTACCCGACAAACCTTACTTAAAGATGGATGGAAAATCAGACAAAAGTATAAGAATGCACGAATTGAACTGCTACTTAAATCTGCTAGATAGCCATAGAGTTAACATTAATTCAAAACTGAGTGACGAAAATTCAAAACTGAATGAAGATCGACACATAGTTTGTAAATCTGGTTTTTTTAACTCCAGATTTATCGGCAATCTACTTATCTTGATATTTTTCGACTTACTACTTTCATAGCAAGAGATTTTTCAGAAAAAAGCCCTTTAGAACTTAAGTTTTACTTTCGTGGCAAGAGAAGAGAAAATCGACTTTTTAGTGGGACTTAGCCATTTACACGTAATCTATTGATTTAAACAAGAAAGAAAAATTCGAATAATAATCGCTCTGATTTTAAAGTTACCAAAATCTGATTCTAAGAAAACTTCGACATTCGCCCACCCCCAAATTCGTGTCAAAAATGTAACAAGCCAACTTTCCCTCTTGAAACTGGGCCATTCATCCCTATAATTAGCACTCAGTAGGGTCGAGTGCTAACAACCGCCCTGACTAACTCCATTTACCAACCTATTTTTATATATTCAGGAGTTTCT
>Ga0079224_100001118_pt1 | contig 29638 bp, 26 predicted proteins | sample Stecom2015_FD_80414 | JGI IMG/M metagenome (GOLD analysis project Ga0079224, IMG submission 80414) | Agricultural soil microbial communities from Utah to study Nitrogen management - Steer compost 2015 | ecosystem: Environmental > Terrestrial > Soil > Agricultural land | place: USA: Utah... | reverse complement strand
TAACAACATCCTACCAATCCAGGCCAGCCTTCCTTTCTCCTTCAACTTCTTAGCCTGCGCGCATCCATCTCGCGGGGGCTTATCTAAGCGCCATTGCCGCTAACCGCTAACCGCTTCTTTCCCCCGCTAACCGCTAACCGCTAACCGCTTCCCTTCCGCTGACCGCTAAACCGCTTCCCTCCCGGCTCCGCCCGCCGAATAATGCGGCGCATGCGAATCGCCAAACCGTTGCTGCTGATCGTCACGCCTATTGGCGTCGCTTATGGCTTGTATGAAGGGTGGCGATTGACAGGCGGGCTTGTGTTCGTGATGGCCGCCATGCTGTGCGTCGTCGGCGCCGCCTTCGGATGGACAGTAATGACGATCAGGAGGGAGAGGGAGCGAGACGCGGACGGCGGCGGCCCACCAGCGACGGACGACTAGGGAATCGTCGGTACAGCGGCCGAGTCGAATCCCGCGGCGCAGCGCCCCGAGCGGCGGCGACTGCCGCGGCTCCCGTGCGATTTTTCAGGTACAGTCTCTGCCGTCGGCCACCTCCAAGCGCGGACGCCAGATGATCTCAAGACTCAGCGCCCGAACCGGATTCCTTGCAAGGATCTGCGCGGCGATTTTCATTTTGTTCGTCGCCCAGGCGGCGTGCGCTGCGGAGCTCGGTTTCTACGTCGCCGGTTTCTACGGGGAGGCCATGCGGGAACCGGCCGACAAAGCGCAGTTCGACGCACTCGCGACCGATATCTACGCCCAGTTCGGCTTCACGCCCGCATCGACCGTCTCATCGCTGGGCGACGACAGCGATACGGCTTTCGGCATGGCGGGCGGCTATCGTCTGCTGCCCAACCTCGCGCTGGAAGTGAGCTACATGGATCTGGGCGAGCTGCGCTACCGCAACGACAGTTTCGGCACGCACATCGATCACCAGGAGCCCTGGCGCCAGAAGCTCGACCTCAAGCTGAAAGGATTCACCTTGTCCGCTCTCGGCGTGCTGCCGCTCAGCTATCGCTGGGAAGCGTACGCGCGCGCCGGTGTGCTGTTCGCGAGCAATGAGCTGAATCTGCACATCACGGATTTCTTCAGCGCACGCGACGCCGAAGCCTCCAGCAGCAGCACTGAGCTTCTTGCCGGGCTCGGCGCTACGTTCTCGTTCGCCGAGGTCTACGGCGCACGCTTCGAGTACCAGCGGATCTTCGATGCGGGCGACGGACTGGCCGAGAACGATGTCGACGTCGTGTCGATCGGCTTCATGGTCTCGTTCTGAGCCTGTAATCATCATCGTGTCATTGCAATCGCGATACCGCTTCCCCGCGGCTTGGCTTGCGGAGGGCTGGCGCCGCAACGTAGTGATCTCGGTCGATCCGTCGGGCGATATCGTCGATGTGGCGGCCGACGACGTCGGGAGCACGGCGCGTATGGTGAACGGCGCGGCCATTCCCGGCATGCCGAACGCACACAGTCACGCTTTCCAGCGGGCGATGGCCGGCCTCGCCGAGCGGCGCGGCTCTTCGCAGGACAGCTTCTGGTCCTGGCGCGAGACCATGTACCGGATCGCCGCGTGCATGACCCCGGAGCTGCTCAACGCCGTGGCTGCTCAGCTGTACGCCGACATGCTCAAGGCGGGGTACACCTCGGTATGCGAGTTCCACTATCTGCATCATCGGCCGGACGGACGGCCCTACGAGAATCCGGCCGTCATGTGCGAAGCGCTGATCGATGCGGCCGGCGTCGCGGGCATCGGACTCACTCTCCTGCCGACGCTGTATCAAACGTCGGATTTTGGCGGCGCTGCGCCCACCGAGCGACAGCGGCAGTTCGTGATGGGCGCCGAGGATTACCTGCGAGTGGTTGAGAGCGCTCGCGCGGCGGCGCAGCGAATCCAGGCCGAAGTCGGGCTCGCGCTGCACAGCCTGCGCGCCGTGCCTGCGGCGGCCATGACCGAGGTCCTGGCGACGGCTGGCGATCAGAGCCGCGTCATACATATACATATTGCAGAACAGGAGCGCGAAGTGGTCGCCGCTCAGGCGCACCTCGGGCGTCGGCCGATCGAATGGCTGCTCGAAAACGCAGCCGTCGATCAGCGCTGGTGTCTGGTTCACGCGACGCATGTGACGAATCAGGAACTCGAGGGCATGGCGCAGCGCGGCGCCGTGGTCGCTCTGTGCCCTACCACGGAAGGCAATCTCGGTGACGGGCTGTTCCCGACTCGACGCTGGCTTGATCTCGGCGGCGCCTTCGCCATCGGCTCGGACAGCCATGTGTGTTTGTCGCCGGTGGAAGAGTTGCGCTGGCTCGAGTACCAGGCGCGGCTCGAGCAGCGACGACGTAACGTTCTGGCCAGTGAGTCCGAGCCGTCCACCGGCGCCCTGTTATGGAAGGGGGCCGCCGAGGCGGGGGCGGCCGTGAGCGGGCGGCGCAGCGGCGTTCTCGAGGCCGGCGCCCGCGCCGATATCGTGGTGCTGGATGTGAACGCTCCCTTGTTCGCCGGCCGCCGCGATGAAGCGATCATCGACACGTTCGTGTTCGCGGGCGGTCCGGACGCCGTGCGCGACGTAATGGTGGGCGGGCGTTGGTTGGTGCAGGACGGCAAGCACTACGCCGAAACGGCGGTGTCGGCTGGGTATCGCCGGGCCGTCGCGAAAATCCTGAACGCGCGCTAGGGGGCTCGGATCGATCTACTACTCCCCACGGCTCAGGCCAAGGAAACGCCTGAATTCGAGCGCCTGGCGATCACAGACGCCGAGTAGTTCAGAGGTTAGCTCGGATCGACCTATTAGCCTGACGGCTCAGACCAAGGAAACGCCCGAAATGCACGGCGTTTCGACGTGCTTGGCGATCGCAGACGCCGAGTAGTTCAGAAATTTCTCCGGGCGCAGCCCCGGTAATTTTTTCCCGCCGAAGCCGGGCGGAACGGACCTTTGGCGGCGCCGGCGCGTTGCACTCACGAAACCCGGGCCTGTCTCTCGTCTGCTCACCACCGGCGCACTCGGGCGTCGACCTTACGGAGACCGCATCATGTGTCTGGCCGACTATCTTGGTAATCGCGAAGTCGTCACGGCCGCCGCCACGGCGGAAGTGCCAGACGACAAACCGGCGATCTGCGGCACCGTCACGCTGCACTGCCTGGACGACGAGGACGCGCTGCACCTTTCCATGCCGATGCTCGATGCGCTGTTGCTGCTCAACTCGCTGCGGGCGATCGAAGCCGAATTCCAACTGCAAGAGTGGTCGGCTCAAATCGGCAGCAGCCTGGGCGCCATCGAAGAGATGGCCGCGGAGCTGCGCATGCGTTACTCGGACGAGAACGAGGCGCCGGCGCGAACTTTGAACTGACATAGAGGAAGGCGCTAGTCCTGCTCGCCGACCTCTTCGAGGTTGCTCTTCACGTCGCGCAGCGAAATGCTGCCTTCGAGTGAACGTGCGAACGCACTGACGAAAGCGTTGCGTAGAACGCTGACGATGGTTGCGAGCAGGCTCGTCTGCGGATTCTCGAGCGAGCCGCTGAACGGGATGCGGGCGCCCACCTGCTCTCCCTCTTCACTCTCGAGCACGCCAGCGGCGAAATCCACCAGACCTTCCCACATTCGTTTGAGCGCTCCGCCTTCGTCCTTCTCGGAGCTGTACATCTCGACGTTTTGCATCAGCGGCTTGGCGTAGCCCTCGAAGCGTCCCTCGGCCGCCGCGAGCTCGATATAGATCTGGAAGTCGCCGCTCTCCGCGTCCGCTTTGATGAACTCACGCAGCCACGGATTCACTTTGGGCAACTGCACGCGCTCGATCTGCAGGTCCACATCGAACGTGGGCGCCGCGGCCAGAGGATCGACCGTCCCCGCCACGCGCAACGGGGCGTCGCCCAGCACGCGACCGTTCGCGAGGAAGGTCGCAAAGGATTCCTCGCCCGAGGCGGCCGCATTGGTGAGATTGCGCACTTCGCCGTCGATGGCGTGCGCCTTCAATGCGTCCTGCGCGCGGATGCCGGGCGCGCGGAAGGTGACTTCTCCGTCCAGGACGCGGACCGTGTTGAAGCGGAACGGAAAGAGCTCCTCGAGGCGTTGCGCCCAGTCGACTTCCTTGCCGAGCTGCGAGTCCTGGTCGGATTTCGCCTGCACCAGGTTGATCTTCGGCCGCTCGAAGACGGCCTGCGCAACGAGAGCGCCGCGCAGCAGATTACCCCATTCGATGGAGAAATCGATGCGCTCACTGCTGAAGAAGGGGGTCGTCCGATCTGCGCCGGTCTTCACGACAGTCAAGCCGTCGATGCGGTAGGCGCCGCGAACCAAGGACAGGTCGATGTTTTCGACAGACCCATCATACGCCTGGAGCGCTTGAAGCTTGTCATTCACGTAGCGCTCCAGCAATGCAGGCGCCGCAAGGCGCATCGCCAGCAGCAGCACGGCCACTACGCCGAACGTCAGCAGAAGCTTGCTCCGGCGTCTCACGCGTGCGCGCCCCGCCGTAGGTGAGCAGCCTGCGGCAAACGTGATGCAGCGTCGGTTGCTTCCGCCGCGCAGCGAACGGCCGCTGGCGCGCGCCCCCGGCGACCAGCCGTGCATGGCGCCTGCGTGCGCATCCAACCGGAGGTCGATTGACGCCCGATGCTCTCGCACGCGCCCCTCACGAGTCGCGCGATCGCCTGTGAGCACGCCATACAACCCTCAGTCCGCAGTAGAGCAGCGCTACGCCGGCCGGCGCCCACATGATCAGCCCGCCGAGGCGCTGATCTTCCAGCGGTGTGAATCCCGCACCGGCGACGGCAGGCCGCAGTAGGGGATTGTCGCTAGGGTGTCCTTCATATCGAGGGCGCCGCATCGACTGCATTGAAAGTCAACGCAGGCGCACCCGCTGCGTTCCGCAACGGGACGGAAACCTGACCGCCGCGTCGGGAGTAACGCTTTCGCACGCCGCCGTCGCGTGCCGGAATCTGAGCCGGAGCAGTCATGCACCGAGAGTATGTCGATCGTACACAGCGCCGACCCGCCGCAACCCGGCCGCTCCAGCGCGAAACGTCAGGTGAGCTGAGGATTGTTCTGCTTTTCCTTGCGGTTTTTGCGTGCGCGGCCATGTTGCTTACCGGTTGCGCGACCTCACGGCGCGCGCCGGACATCCGCGTCAACTCGGCGCCAGGCGCTGATTTTTCCCAGTACAGCACCTTCGGGTTCCCCGAGCAGACTGGCACGGATCGCGGTGGGTACTCGACCATCGTGACCAGTCATTTCAAGAAGGCGATCAGCGAACAGATGCAGCTGCGCGGCTATCGCTATGTCGATGAGAATCCTGAGCTGCTCGTGAATTTTTTCGCCAACGCGCGTGAGCGCACCGAGATCCGCTCCCGTCCAAGCGCCTCGATGGCTTACGGCTACTACGGTTATCGCTACGGTTTGTATGGCGTCTGGCCGCTGTACATGAGCGACGTCGACGTTGTCACCTATCCTGTCGGCACCGCGAACATCGACATCGTGGACGCAAGGCAAAAGCAGCTCATCTGGGAAGGCGTGGCGCAGGGCCGTATCCGCGATGCCGACATGGAGAATCCCGGCGAAACGATCGCCAATGTAGTGCGTCTGCTGTTCGAGCGGTTTCCGGGCCGGGCGGGCGTGGCGGACGCCGTTGAATGAAGGGGTCGGCGGTTGGTTGGCGGTAGTCAGCAAAGCTCCCCGGTATCTCTGACTTGCCCAACCCGACAACCGCTTCTCCTCCCCCTGCGGCTTTACACAATTGCCGCGTTTTGCTTGTCGCGCCACTCTTGTTCGCCGGACACACAAGAGCGAAACGATGCGCGAGATGCAGGCATTCTCCTTCCAAGATCGTACGCGGCGAGCATCCCTCGCCCTGCGCTCGTGAGCAGCCGCGCCATGCTGGGCGCTTCCGCGTCCGCCTACGCGCTGCTGCGCGGCAAGCGCGTCTTCATGGTGGAAGACGACGATCGCTTGTATTGCGCACTGAAAGACACTCTGAACGACGCGGGCTGCGAGACATTCGGGCTGTTCACCGCGGCGTCGGAGAATCTATACGCCGTGCCCTCGAGCCAATTCGATGTGGCGCTGGTCGACGTGAGCCGGCGCGATGCGCGGTTCGCCCGCGTGATTCAGAGCCTCAACGAGCGCGGTGTGCCGATGCTGCTGATCACGGGTCGCAGCCGCACGGACCTGCCGGCGCAGCTGCAGAGACGTCCCTGGCTGGCGAAGCCGTTCACCGAACAGGATCTGCTGGACGGGATTGCGAATGTGATCGAGCAGGGAAGAAGCGGTTAGCGGATCGCGGTCAGCGGATGCTGTCCGCTATCCGCGATACGATTTGGAACAATGCGCCTGCTCGTCGATTGCATATGCACATGCAGTCGCCTTCCAGTCGCTTGTTTCATGCACACCGACCGTCGCATCCTCATCGTCGAGGACCAGCTATTAGTCGCGATCGACTGTGAGCTCAACCTGCGCTGCGCAGGCTTGCAGTGCGTAGGCGTCGCGGCGACCGCCGCCGAAGCGATCGAACTCGCCGACCGGGAGCGGCCGGACCTGGTGTTGATGGATATAAATCTCGCCAGCCGCGCGGACGGCCTGCACGCTGCGACCGTGATCTACGAGCGCTTCGGAATCCGCAGCATCATCTCGAGCGCGCATGCCGATGCGCAGCGCCGCGCTCAGGCCGAACGGGCCAATCCGCTCGGCTGGCTCGACAAGCCTTATACGGACGCGGCATTGGTGCAGGCGGTGCGAGAGGGGCTCGAGACGCTGGCGCGCGAGCCGGCGGTCGGGCAATCTGGGTCCGCGGCGCTGCACTGAGCGCACGACGGGTCGTCGCGCTGCGCTCGCCTTCCGGAGATCATCGACATGGGTTCCGCAACAGCGAACGGTGGTGCGCCCGCTTCGCATTCCTTCTGGCGCGCATCGGCCTCCGCGCCACAGTATCCGCCGCTCTCAGCCCAGCTCAATGTAGATGTGTGCGTCATCGGGGCGGGACTCGCGGGCTTGACGACCGCCTGGCGGCTCGTCAGTCAGGGAGTGAGCGTTGCGGTCATCGAGGCGCTCGAGATAGGCGCCGGAGAGACTGGCCGAACCACGGCTCACATTGCGATTCCCGACGAGGGCTACGCGTACCTGGAGCGCGTGCACGGCCGCGGGGCCGCTCGGCTGGTCGCCGAGAGCTTCGCCGCTGCGATCGACAGCATCGAGGCGACGGTGCGAGAGGAGTCCATCGACTGTGATTTCGAGCGTGTCGACGGCTATCTCTACTCTTGCTCGAAGAATCCACGCGCGGCGCTCGACCGGGAGTTCGAAGCTGCAAGCCGCGCGGGCGTGCAGGTGCTGCGCGAAGCGGCGTTGCCGACCGGCGTTTTCGCCGCATCGATCGATGTGGGACCATGTTTGCGGTTCACCGGGCAGGCGCAGTTTCATCCTCTCAAGTACCTGGCCGGACTCGCAGAGGCCGTGCAGCGACGCCGGGGCGTGATTCACACCGGCGCTCGTGCGCTCAGCCTGGAGGAGCGCGATGATTCTGTCGTCATACACACGGCTACCGGACGCATCAATGCGGATGCGGCGGTAGTGGCCACGAACACCCCGTTCAACGATCGCGTGGCGATTCATGCCAAGCAGGTGGCCTGGCAGACCTACGTGACGGCTGCGTTGGTTCCCCAAGGAGCGATCCATCGAGCGCTGGTGTGGGACGACGCCGAGCCGTATCACTACGTGCGAACGCACCCGGCGGGCGATGGCGAGCATGACGTGCTCATCGTCGGAGGCGCCGATCACAAGACCGGTCACGAGAGCGACCCCGAGGCGCACTATCGGGAAATCGAAACCTGGATGCGCGATCGTTTCCCGGGGATCGGCGGGCCGGCGTTTCGCTGGTCCGGAGAAATCATGGAGCCGCTCGACGGGCTCGCCTTCATCGGCCCCAATCCCGGCAGTCGCAGCGTGTACGTAATCAGCGGCGATTCGGGCAATGGAATGACGCACGCGACCATCGGCGGGTTGCTGGTGAGCGATCTGATCATGGGCCGCCAGAACCGCTGGCTCAGCGTCTACGATCCGGCGCGCAAGCCGGTGAAGGAAGCGATCGAATTCATCAAGACGCAGTCGGATATCGCCGCGCACTACATCGATTGGGTTTCGGGCGGCGACGTGCATGACGCCGCCGAGATTGCGGTAGGGGAGGGCGCGGTGCTGCGCAGCGGGCTGAAGAAATACGCCGTATTCCGCGACGACGACGGCGCGCTGCATGCGCGCTCGGCCAAGTGCACGCATCTCGGCTGCGTCGTGCAGTGGAATGCTGCGGAGAAAACCTGGGACTGCCCTTGTCACGGATCACGCTACAGCGCATACGGCGCCGTGCTGCACGGCCCGGCCGTTCAGCCGTTGGAGGCCGTCGAGGAAGAGGATTGGCGCGAGATCACGCCGGCCGGCGCGCCATCGTCGAAACCCCAGCCGTCGGATCGACCGCCGCTGCGCTGAGGCGCAGCGGACGATTTCTCCCCACCCGGCGGCGCAAGGGAGGGGAGATCGGCTTCAGTGTCTGGCGCCCGAAGCGGCGACGCCGCTCTCGTCGCTGTGCGTCGGCGGCGAAACCCGCAGCATGTTGTTGACGTCGCGCACGCCGCCGATGCGCTCGATCAGATCCTCGGCGCGCCGTTTCTCCTCGCGCGCGCCGACTCGTCCGGACAGCGTGACTTCACCGTCTTTCACCGTGACCTCCATGTCGGACGCATCGATAAGAGGATCCTCGGTGAGGCAATCGCAAACGTCTTCGCGGATGCGCTCGTCCGAACGGCGATAGCCGCGCGGGCCTTTGCCGCGGTGATCCTCGCGAGCGCTTTGCCGCCAACTCCACTCGCGGCCGCTGCTCGCGCCATAGCCGCCATAGCCAAGCGCGCCGCGGCCGTAATCCATTTCTCGTCCATAACCGCCTTCGCCCCACGATCCGCCGCTTTCGCGGCGCGACATCCCGTATTGCGCGTGACCGCCGCCGGATGAGCCTTCCTGCTCGCCGCGCCAGTCTCCGCCGCGCTCGCCCCGTTCGCGGCCGTAGTCGCCGCCATAGTAACTGCCGCTGTACCGCTCGCTCTCACGGCCGTAGTCTCGGCCGTAATCTCGGCGCCCGTAATCTTGGCTGTATCGTCGCCCGCCATGGCTCCATGGAGCGCCGCGCTCGCGTCCGTATCCAGCGCCGTAGCTCTCGGAGGAATGATCCGTGAACTCGCTCCCCGGAGGCTGCTCGCGCCGCCCGGTCCAGCGGCCGTGCTCATCGCGCTCGTCGCGCCATTCTCCACCGCGGGCCCAGCGCTCGCGTTCCTCCTCCTCACGATCCCGGTCTCCCCGGAAGAAATCTCTGAAGGCCATGCTTGATGCTCCAGTTGCAGGGTCAACGCGGACAAATAATCGCCCAGATGGCGCCTGTGGACGCAACGGTTGCACGCAGCATTGGTTCCTCTCCCGGAGTGCAGCGCGATCCGGTCCGCAGCTCACACTGGCTTGGTCACCATGAGGTAGAAAATGACCACGAACGCGACGAACGCCACGCCGCCGAGCGCCGCCCACCAGCGCATGAAGAGCCAATACCTTGCAGGTAATCGCCCGGCGGCTTGCTGCGCCGCCTGTCCGGCCAGGTCGCGCATGCGGATCTGCATCCACACGACGGGCAGCCAGCAGGCGACGGCCAGCAGATACAGTACGACGGACCAGAGAATCCAGGCGCTCGTGACCGGGAAGCCGGCGAGATGGACCAGGTAGAAGCCGCTGAGCGGCTGCAGGATGATGGTTGGCGTGGTGAACAGATAGTCGGCGATGACTACGTAGCGCGTCACCACGGCCGTGGCGCCCACGTCGCGCGTCAGGCTTGTAAAGAGCATGTAGAAAGCCGAGCCCACGCCCGTACCGAACAGAAAGGTGGAGGAGAGCACGTGCAGCCACTTCACCGCGAGATACTCCATTCAATCCGCCTCCATCTCGTACAGCAGGTAGATCGCCGCCAACATCGGCAGATTCTTGAGCAACGGGCCGTACGGGTGCAGCCAGAACTCCGGCAGCCTGAACGTGATGATGGCTGTGTACGTGAGGATCAGCGCGATCTGCACCAGCCAAAGAATGCGTCGCCGGCGCATCAGCAAGGTGGCGAAGCCGAGCGCGAGATTGAACAGCGCCGCGCCCAACAGCATGGCCGGCGCCAGCGCTTGCGATACGCCGGCGCGTTCGAGAAGCAGGTAACTGTCGCTGCGCGGGTACAGGCCCAACGAAACCACTCCGGTCCACAGCCAGACGATGGCGATGCTGACGCGCAGCGTCGGCAGCAGCCATGACAGACGGGCTCGCATCGCCGCTGCGGCCCGCGACTGCGACGGGACGAACTCGCCGACCTCGCGCGGATTGCGGCCCAGCAACTCGCGCGTGGCGCCCGCGTCGGCTACGGCCCCCATCTGCAACATGGCGAGCGTTTCGCGGTCGAGCAGCGAGTGTGGGCTGAGCTGCGCGACCGAAGCGCCCGCACGCATGAGCGACAGGGGGATTGGGATGCGGAGCGATGGCCGCATGCCCAGAGCGCTGCGCAGACCGGCCAGAAAGCTGCGCAGACTGAGTGGCTCGGGGCCGACGAGCGGGACGATCCGACCGCCTGGCGCAGCGCGCTCGACCAGCGACACGATGGCGGCGATCAGATCATCCACGTGGATCGGCTGCACGAGCTGATCGCCGCGTCCCGGCAATGGCGTAACAGGCAGGCTGGCAAGCATCTCGAACAATCGAGCGCTCGTCCCGCCGGGACCATAGACCAGCGACGGTCGAACGATGGTCCAGTCGAGAGGCAGGGTGGCGAGAAACTCGTCTGCAGCGCGCTTGCTGGCGAAGTAGCCGGTTTGGCCGCGCTCGGCGCCGAGCGCCGAGATCTGGATCACGCGCCGCACCCCGGCGGCCGCGCAGGCCGAGAACAGTGCGATCGGCGCGCGCGTGTGGATGCGTTCGAAGGTTTGCGAGCCGTGCTCACGCAGAATGCCGACCGCATTGATGACCATGTCGACGCCGGCGAGGCGCGGCAGCCAATCGCGTTCGGCGAGATCGTGCGTGAAATCGACGCGCACCGCCGGCGCGTCGTCCGGCGGCGAGCGGCGGGCTTCGATGACCACATGCCCGGCCGCCCGCAGCGCCACCGACAAACGCGCGCCGATGAAGCCGCTCGCTCCGGTGAGCAGAATGACCATGACTGCAGTGTGCTTCTCGTGGTGATAAGGAACCGCAATGAGTCGCCGCGCCTTAGGGAAGCTCGGATCAACCTACCACCCTGACGGCTGGGGCCGAGGAAATGCCAGAAATGCGGGCGTCTCTAGCGCCTGGCGATCGCGGACACGGAGTAGATCAGAGCTCCTTAGTGTTGCACAAAGTGCTGCACTGAATCGGGAACACGAACCAAGCGCGGCCGGACGGCCGAGAACGGACGGTGAGCGACGACGGATGGATGTCGGCGAGGGTCAACGGCTGCGACGCGCGCTGCAGCGCGCATTGATCTCAGGCAGCGCCGCCAGCGTCGCCTCCACGCTCGTGTTGTCTTACCGCAGCACGCGGGATAACGCCGCTCCGGCGGGCGCCGTCAACGCGCCCAGCCAATGGGTGTGGGGAGTGGCCGAAGGGTACGCGCGCGCGCCCACTCTCAGGCACACGGCTGTGGGCTTCGCCGTCCATCACCTCATGTCGATCTTATGGGCGGTGGTCTACGAGCGTGCATTCGCGAGAACCACCGTCGCTCAGGATCTGCTCGGCGCCGCCGCTACTGCGACGGCCGCTTACCTCGTGGATTATCATGTTGCGCCTCGGCGGCTGCGTCCCGGATTCAGGAAGCACCTGAATCCGGGGTCGCTGTTCGTCGCCTACGCCTCGTTCGCAGCGGGCCTGGCCGCGGCGGCGGCGTTCGACCGGCGCCGCCGATGATGGTGACGCCGCTCAGGCGTTGCGCCCCTCGTTCTGGTCGATTTCCCGCTCCGCCGCAAGCCAGTCATCCAGCTCCGCGCCGGGCGCGAAGCCGCGGCGTTCCGCGCGCCAGTAGGCCGCTTCCGCGATGCGCGCCTCGCGGCTGTCAGAAAACGACGGGATTTCGCGACGCTCGAGCGTCGCTCCGGTCACCTCGGCCGCCTGGTGTGCATGCGGCTGATTCTGGCGCGGGGTCTGGCTGTCCTCGTTCGCAGCCGAAGCGGGAGGCGGCGCCGATGATCTTTTCGAGCTTTTTCCGGCCCCGCGTTGACGTGTCGCCATGTGAATCTCCTGATGTGTGCTGCGCGATGTACGCGCCGTGATTGAGGCGCCACGGGAGGGTCCCGGGCGCCCGGACCAAGCGTTCGACAAGCGCCCGACAAGCAGCCGCAACAATCCTTGAGCCCCATTACGCAGGGGGCCTGCGAGTTCGATCAGCGCTTGCTCGACGATCGCCGGTCGCGGACCGACGGAGAACGAAGTTCTCGGCGTCAGCTTCCCCGACCGGCGCGGGGAAGCCGATAGCGGATAGCCGATGGCGAATAGCGGATACCCAGGAGGGCAGGAATCTCCGTCGAGTTGACCCGCCGTGCAGGGCGCAGGTCCTCTGAACTATCCGCTATCCGCCATGCGCTTTGTCCCTCAAGGGACGGACGACGCGTCCTTCCGATCAGTGCCGGGCGGCGCGTCCCGTCGAACCGCGCGTCGACTTGCGCGCGCCGGCGCGCGCTTGGCGGCTGCGCGTGCTGCTCTTCGCGCGTCCCGCAGCGGCGCGCTTGCGTGGCTGCGCCGGCGTCTCCGTCGGCGCGATGCCCAGCTCCTCCATGAGCCCGAACTTGCGCTCGCCGAGCTGGGCGCCGAGCTCCTTCAGATCGACTTTCGCTTTGCGCATCGCAGGGAACAGCTCGTTCTCCTCCTCCTTGACGTGGTGCTTGACGTACTCGCCCAGCACTTTGACGGTCGCGCGGAACTCCTCGTCGTCGGGCGTCATCGTCTCGATCTTGGCGATCAGCTCCTTGGCGGTGTTGTGCTCGACTTGCGCCTCGAGCACGAGATCGGCTTCCTCTTCATCGTCGGCGAGCGCCTCGCGCGCCGCAGGGTAGAGAATCTCTTCTTCGATCTGCGCGTGCACGGTCAACAGCTGACAGACTTTTTCGGCAATGGATGACTGCTCGCTCTCCTCGGCGTTCTCGAACTCAGAGAAGAGCGTCTCCACGGTTCGATGATCCTGCTTGAGCAGCGCCACTGCATCGCGCGGTGCGTCGCTGGCGCTTTGTGAAGTCGCTCGGGCCATGGCGGACTCCTTCTACTAGTGTGGCTCTGGCGAGAAGGAATGATCCGCGCGTCATGACGGTTCCAGGAAGCGACTGCTGACGCGTGACTGGTCGGAGCTGTGCTGCGCCCGGCCGCGACACGACGTGGCGCTCGCCTGGGAAAGCTCTGATCAACCTGCCGCCCTTTACGGTTCGACCGGAAGAAATTCGCAATGCATGCTGTTTCGAGCGTCTCGAGATCGTGGAAACAGGGTGAATCGGAGGTTTCCCAGGCTGGAGATCTGCGCGAACGCCCGGCGCCCAGTCACCTGTGACCAGTCGCCCTGTCCAGCTCCGCCATCCGCTCCAGCAATCGTGCATCGGCCGCGACGTGCACGCGCTCCACGGGTCCGAGCCAGGCGAGCAGCTCCTCGAGCGTATTCGCCTCCGCCACTTTCTGTTCGGCCGTCAGGCGATGGGCGTCCGGGTGGCCGCGATGCTCCGCCGGACGCGGCAGGTTGCCTGAGATATGCGCGTAGCGCGCATGACGATCGATCGCCAGCAGCCGCAGCGGGTCCGCCGGACCATACGGCGCTTCGCGCAACAGCTCGTCGCGCCGTCGCACGACCGCGGGCGGGCGCTTTTCCTCGGGCGTGCGCAGCAGACCGAACCAGCCCAGCGCCCTGCCGAGCGCCACGCTGCCGCTTACCTTCGATAACGGCGCGGCGATCAGCAGGCCCGCAAGCGTCGGAGAGAGCCAGGCGAGCAGCGTGGGCGAGATGAGCCAGGCTACTACGCCGATCAACAGTCCCGCGAGCATGTGCGGCCAATGCACGTTCCATGCTTCGCCCCAGGCCGTGTTGGCGGCGTGGCGCCGTTGCGTCTTCCAACCGGAATCCCGGCCCGTGAGGATTTCGAGCACATGATGCGTTTGCACGAGCATCATGATTGGCGCGTACAGCACTGAAAGAATGGTCTCGACCAGCGCGCCGAACGTCACGCCAATACACCCGCCGCAGCCGCGCCGCACTTGCGGCGCGAACAGCAGCGTACGCAGCACCCCGAGGATCTTGGGCGTGAACAGCACGATCATCGTAAAGATGAACAGCTCCGTCATGCGCTCCGCATCGAACCGCGGCCAGTCGGGAAAGAGCTGGAAAGTGCGGCTGAAGTACTCGGGGCGGATCAGCGTGGCCTGCAGCGTCAGCGCGAAGCCCACCACCAGCAGCGCCAGCCACAGCGGCGAGGACAGATAGCTCATGATGCCGATGAAGAAATGCGAGCGGCTGGTGAACGTGAGTCCGCACGCGCCGATCACCTTGGAATGCTGCAGATTTCCCTGCGCCCAGCGTCGATCGCGCACCGCCACATCGACCAGCGACGGCGGGCTTTCCTCCCACGAGCCGCCCAGCTCGGGGGCCATGCATACCTTCCACCCGGCGCGGCGCATCAACGCCGCTTCGACGAAATCATGCGACAGCACATGGCCGCCGAACGGCTTGCGCCCGGGCAGTTGCGGCAGACCGCAGGCGGCGGCGAAAGCGGCGACGCGGATGATCGCGTTATGGCCCCAGTAATTGCCTTCTGCACCGGACCACGCGGCCATGCCGCGCGCGATCAGCGCGCCGTACACGCGGCCGGCGAATTGCTGCATGCGGGCGAAGACGCTTTCGTGACCGATCAGCATCGGTACGGTCTGCAGGATGCCCAGGCGTGGATCGAGCTGCATGCGGCGCACCAGCTCGACGAGCGTCTCGGCGGACATCAGGCTGTCCGCGTCGAGCACCACCATGTAATCGTAGCGGCCGCCCCAGCGCTTCACGAATTCTTCGATGTTGCCGGCTTTGCGGCCTTCATTACGCCAGCGCCTTCGATACCACACCGGCATCACGCCGCGCAGCCTGCGACGCAACTCGTCGATGGCCAGCGACTCCCTGATCCAGGCATCCGCGTTCGTCGAATCCGAAAGGACCACGATCTCGAAATGCTGCACAGCGTCGGCTTCTTGCAGCGCCTCGCTCATCGCCTGCAGTCCTGCGGCGGTGCGCGTGGGATCCTCGTTGTATATCGGCATGACGAGCGCCGTGCGCCGCCCGGCGATCTGCGCCGCGCCGCGCGGGCGCGGCGGCGGTATGAGAAAGCCGGTCACGGCCGTGGCGGCTGCGAACGCGATCCAACCGAGCGTCACGGCGAACAGCAAGATCATGACCCCTTGCAGGATGGTCATGCGCGAGAAGCTGACGATTCCGAGCATCTCGTACACGCCGTAGCTGGTGATCGCGAGCGCAATGGACAGGGTGAGCGCCCGCGCCAGGATGGTGCGCGCCGGCGCCGCCGGCAGCTGCGGCGGCTCGGTCGCGCGACGCAGGTTCTGCACCGGCATCTGGAGAGGACGCTCGTAAGGCATCCCGCCGCGCACTACGACGCGGTCCTTCGTCGATTTCAGCTGGCCGTCCATCGATACAGCCAAGTCTCGCTCGCCGGACTCTCGGCGCCGCCGCGGTCGGTTCTCAGCAGGCGCAGGCGCAGCTCCGCGACTGTCGCATCGCCGGGATCGAGCTCGAAGCTGGCGCGTACGCCGCCGGTGTATCGATTGGGCTGCAGCACCAGATTGGTAAGTGCGCCGGCGGAGGCGCCGGCGTCGACCTGCAATCCTTCGACGGAGCGTCCTGCGCCGGTGAAATCGATGACGAACAGGCGGCGCTTGCCGTCGAATGTCGGCCCGGTGCGCGTCGCGCTCACCTTGCCGAGCTCCGGCATGAGTCGCGGCTGCGAAGTCCAGCGGATCCGATACGACGCGCTCCAGGGCCGGCCGGCGGGAATCACATCCTTCGGCCGCCAGTAGGAGACGATGTTGTCGTTGTACTCGTTGTCTGCGGGAATCTCGATCAGTTCCACTGAGCCCTCGCCCCAATCGCTGGTCGGCTCGATCCACGCGCTCGGGCGATCTTCGTAACGCGCCTCCAGGTCGTGATAATCCGAAGCGCGCCGTGAGCGCTGGATCAATCCGAACGCGCGCGGCGCCTGGGATGTGAAACTGGACACCTGAAGCTGCGTCGGATTGCGCAACGGCCGCCATACGCGCTCGCCCGTGGCCATGACGATCTGCAAACCGTCCGAGTCATGCACCTCGTCGCGGAAATCGTCGATGCGGGTGCGCTCAGATTCGTCGAACAGGAACATCGAGGTGAGCGGCGCGAGCCCGACGTGATCGAGCTCCTTGCGCGGGAACAGCGTCAGCTCAACATCCATGATGGTTTCTGCGCCGGGAATGATCGAGAACCGGTAGGCGCCTGTGGTCGATTCGCTCTCCAACAGCGCATGCACCACCAGGCCGACGGCGTTGGCGGCGGGCCGCTCGATCCAGAAGCGCGTGAACGTCGGGAATTCCTCGCCCATGGGATGGGCCGTGCGCAGCGCCAAGCCGCGTGCGGATACGCCGTACGATCCGCCCCGATCGATGGCGCGGAAATACGAGGCGCCCTGAAACACCAGGAACTCGTCCCACACTGAGCGCGAGTTCAGGCGTGTGCGCACGCGAAATCCGGACAGCGGCAGCACTTGGCCGGCGAGCGGTTGGGCGACGCTCGGGCCGAGCACGAACATCTGGGCTTCGCCGGTCAGCTGGCGCGCGTAGCCGCTTTCAACTACGGAGACGGTGACCGGCTCCTGGTACAGAAAGCCTGCCGCCAGCAGCTCCACACGGAACGGAACCTGCTCGTTGCGCCACACGCCGTAGTCGGAGTTGAAGCGGATGTCCCGATACTGGTCGTAGGTGATGTGCGGCAGAGGCGCCGGCCCGTCGATCTGACCGCGCGTGAAGGGCGCCGCTGCGGCGGCCCTTGCGGCTTCCAGCACGAGCTCGGCGCTGAAACGCTGGCGCGCCGCCTCGCGCTGCGGCCCGGAGCGTAAGGCGTCGGCCGCGGCGACGCAGCTGAATGCAATCACCAGCGCCATTGCCCCCCAGCCCCGGAACCCGTGCGCGCTGCGACTATCGCGCGCGGCGTCAGCGCCCGTACGGCCGTCATCGGCGGCGCGCCCGGCGCGCGTTGTCGATGAGTCTGCTGAGATCATCCGTTATCCAACGTGTGCGCGCGGCTGTCGTTCTGCGGCGTTGTGGGGTGGGATCCGCCTGCGCCCGCTTGACGCCCGCCCGGACGTCAAAACCGCCGCATCGCATCCGTCGCGCGTCGCATCGCTCGGAAGATTACGCACGCGCGGCCAGCTCGGTTCCTGCTGAAGACCGCGCTGCGCCAGGAACGATCCGCTCCGTTGTGTACGCGATCGGCGACAGTCGCGCGGGAACTGCGCTGCATCGCGAGGTATTTACCCGCGTCCCGTCGAGAAGGAAGCGGATAGCTCGATGGCCGACAGTCCAAGGAGGCCGTGCTCTGAGGTCGCGGAAGCGTGATGGAAGCTACTGAGTTGGCGCAATGGCGGTGGTCGTGAGGCGAGCGTTCGCGAGGCTGCGGTTCTCATCGCACGGCGCTGGTTCGACGATTGCCTGATGGACCTGCGCACAATGTCCGCGCCGATCACAGCCGTGTGGCCCGGCAAGCCGTATCCGCAGGGCGCCGAGTGGGACGGCGAGGGCGTGAATTTCGCACTGTTCTCCGAACATGCGAGCGGCGTGGAGTTGTGTCTGTTCGATGCGCGCGGCCGACGCGAACTGCAGCGCATCCGTATGCCCGAGCAGACCGATCAGGTGTGGCATTGCTACCTGCCGGAGGCGCGTCCTGGAACTCTGTACGGCTATCGAGTGCACGGCCCGTACCATCCGCAGGACGGCCATCGCTTCAACCCGAACAAGCTGCTGCTCGATCCGTACGCCAAGTCGCTGGCAGGACCGCTCGCGTGGTCGGATGCGCACTTCGGCTACCGCATCGGCTCGCAGCACGCCGATCTGTCGATGGACCGCCGCAACAACGCCCTCGGCGTACCGAAGGGACAAGTGATAGATCCTGCCTTTTCGTGGGGCGATGACCGCTCGCCGCGTACGCCGTGGCACGACACCGTGATCTACGAGCTGCACGTGAAAGGATTCAGCATGCTCCGCGGCGACACGCCGCCTCAGTACCGCGGAACGTACGCGGCGCTCGCCACTGCGCCGGCTATCGATTATCTCCGGCGCCTGGGCGTGACCGCAGTTGAACTGATGCCGGTGCACTACTTCGTTCACGACCGACATCTGATCGAGAAGGGCCTGCGCAACTACTGGGGCTACAACTCGATCGGCTACTTCGCGCCGCACCAGGAGTACTCGTCGAACGCGCAGTCCGAGCGTGAATTCAAGACGATGGTCAAGAAGCTGCACTCGGCCGGCGTCGAGGTCATCCTGGATGTCGTGTACAACCATACGGCCGAAGGCAATCATCTCGGCCCCACGCTCTCGTTTCGCGGCATCGACAACGCGTCGTACTACCGCCTGGTGCACGACGATCGTCGCTATTACATGGATTACACCGGCTGCGGGAACACGCTCAACATGCGGCATCCGCGCGTGCTGCAGATGATCATGGACAGCCTGCGCTACTGGATCACGGAGATGCATGTGGACGGCTTTCGCTTCGATCTCGCCTCGGCGCTGGCGCGCGAGCTGCACGAGGTCGACCGGCTCAGCGCGTTCTTCGACATCATTCGTCAGGATCCAGTCATCTCGCAGGTCAAACTGATCGCCGAGCCCTGGGATCTCGGTGAGGGCGGCTATCAGGTGGGTCGGTTCCCGGTCGGCTGGACAGAGTGGAACGGCAGGTATCGAGACGCGCTGCGCGACTACTGGAAGGGTGAAGGCGGGTTGATCGGCGAGGTCGCCTGCCGCTTCACGGGATCGAGCGATCTGTACGAGCACAGCGGCCGTCGTCCTTACGCAAGCATCAACTTCGTCACGGCGCACGACGGTTTCACGCTGCGCGATCTGGTCAGCTACAACGAAAAGCACAACGAGGCGAACCTCGACGAGAACCGTGACGGCGAGAACCATAACCGCAGCTGGAACTGTGGCGTGGAGGGGCCTACGGACGATCAGCAGGTGCGTGAACTACGGCTGCGCCAGATGCGGAATATGCTGGCTGCTCTCTTGTTGTCGCAGGGCGTGCCCATGTTGCTGTCGGGTGATGAGATCGGGCGCACTCAGCACGGCAACAATAACGCGTATTGCCAGGACAACGAACTGACCTGGCTCGACTGGAATCTTCGTGAGGAGCAGCGCATGCTGCTCGGGTTCGTTCGCGATCTGATCGCGCTGCGACGTTCGCACCGGGTGTTCCGGCGGCGGAGCTTCTTCCAGAATGAGGGGGTCCGCGGCGCGCGCGGAATCGTGTGGCTGGACCCGAGCGGCGCGGAGATGTCCGAGCAGCATTGGAATGAAAGTCTCGCGCGCAGTCTTGGCGTGTTTCTGTCGGGACGTGGATTGCACGAGCAGGACGAGCGCGGCCGCGTCCCGCTCGACAGCGACTTCGTACTGTTTCTCAATGCACATCACGAGCAGGCGGATTTCCACTTGCCGCCGGCGCCTGAACATGCGCGCTGGATTCTGCGGCTCGATACGGCTTGGCCGGAAGGCGTGCGCAATGGCGGGCGCGTCCTCGAGCCAGGAGCAGCATACTCGCTTGCGGGCCGCGCGCTGGCGTTGTTGGAATTTCCTCTGCCGCGTCAGGAAGCGATGTGAATCACGTGCACGATATGCCGTTCGGCGCGCGGCTCGAAGAGGACGGCGCCGTGCGTTTTCGACTGTGGGCCCCCGACGCTCGGCGCGTCGCTGTGCGAGCGAGTGCGCCGGCGGGGGAGCTGTGCGCGGATCTTGATCGCGCCGCGGGCGGCTGGTTCGAGCTGCGCGTCGAGGGGCTCGGCGCGGGCGCCCTGTACCGTTATCGCATCGATGACGAAGTCGACGCGCCCGATCCCGCCGCCCGCTGGAATCCGCAGGGACCGCAAGGGCCGAGCGCCTTGCTCGACCCGAAGGCGTTCGCCTGGAGCGAGAGCGGTTGGCGCGGGCGGCCGTGGAGCGAAGCGGTGCTCTATGAGATGCACGTCGGCGCGTTCACCGCCGAGGGAACGTACGTTGCAGCGCAGTCCCGGCTCGATGATCTCGTGCGGCTCGGCGTCACTGCGCTCGAGATCATGCCGCTCAATACGTATGCAGGAGAACGCGGCTGGGGATACGACGGCGTGTTGTGCTACGCGCCGCATCCGACGTACGGCTCGCCCGATGAGCTCAAGCGCTTCGTGCAGGCCGCGCACGAGCGCAATCTCATGGTGCTGCTGGATGTGGTCTACAACCACTTCGGACCGCAAGGCAATTATCTGCCGCGCTACGCCAGCGCATTCTTCACGAAGCGGCGCCACACGCCTTGGGGAGATGCGATCGACTTCGCGCACCCCGTAGTGCGCAGCTTTTTCATCGAGAACGCGCTGTACTGGCTGAACGAGTATTGCTTCGACGGGCTGCGCGTCGACGCCGTGCATGCGATGTTCGACGATGGTCCGAAGCACTTCATCGATGAACTCGTCGAGCGCGTGCGCGCTGGTCCGGGAGCGCAGCGTCTGACGCACATGATCCTGGAGAATCATCACAACGAGGCGCGCCGGCTCGTTCCCGTCCGCGGTTTCTCGCAAGCGGGGCGGGGAGAAAAAAAGCAGCGCGCCGATGACGCCGCCCGCCCGGCGCCGCTTGCGGGGCGGGGCAGGGTGGGCGCGAGCGGCTTGGCGCAGTGGAACGACGACTTTCATCACGCACTGCACGTCATTCTCACCGGCGAAGACGATGGCTATTACATCGACTATGCGGATCACCCGCTGCAACTGCTAGGGCGCGTGCTCGCGGAGGGCTTCGCCTATCAGGGAGAGCGGTCCGCATTCAGCGGCGAAGCGCGCGGCCAGCCGAGCCGCGCATTGCCGCCGTACGCCTTCGTCAATTTCTTGCAGAACCATGACCAGATTGGCAATCGCGCCCTGGGCGAGCGAATCGCGGCGCTCGCGTCCAAGGCTCGCTTGCGCGCCGCTCACGCGATCTTGTTGCTTGCGCCGCAAATTCCGCTGCTGTTCATGGGCGAGGAGTATGCGGCGTCGCAGCCCTTCTTGTATTTCTGCGATTACGAGGGCGATCTCGCCACGGCGGTGCGCGACGGGCGGCGCAACGAGTTTGCGCGATTCACCGCCTTCGCCGCAGAGCGTGCTCGGGAGCAGATTCCGGATCCGAACGCCATCGAGACATTCGAGCGCAGCCGGCTGAACTGGTCCGAGCGTAGCCGCGAGCCTCACCGAGAATATCTCCAGTACATGTGCGAGCTGCTGCGAGTACGTGCGCAGCACATCTCGCCGCGGATTGACGACGCCCTGCCGGGCGCGGCGACGTTCCGGGCGCGCCAAGGGCTGCTGATCGTCCGCTGGCCGCTGAAAAACGTCGAAAAGTTGTCGTTGTACGCCAACCTGACCGATGAACGAGCGCCTCCCCCCGACGAGGCGGCCGCGCTGCTCTACTCCAGCGCGCACCGCGACGCTCGGGCGCCTCTCGAAGGCTGGGAGGTCCGCCTGATGCTGGCGCAGTCATGAGCGAGCAGATTGGCGCCAGCGTCGAGCCTGTCGCGAAGAGCGGCGACGGAAAGCGCGAGCCTGATATTCCACGCGCCACCTATCGCCTGCAGTTCAACCGCGACTTCACCTTCGCCGATGCAGCGCGGGTGGTTCCCTACCTGGCCCATCTCGGCGTCAGCCATCTCTATGCCTCTCCGGTTTTCAACGCGCGACCGGGCAGCATGCACGGCTACGACGTCACCGACCACACGCGGCTCAATCCGGAGCTCGGGTCGCTCGAGGATTTCGACCGGTTAGTGGAGACCCTGCACGCGCATGACATGGGGCTGATTCTCGATATCGTGCCGAACCACGTCGGAGTGATGGGCGAGGAGAACGAGTGGTGGCTGGACGTGCTCGAGAACGGCCCGGCCGCGCGCCACGCTGCGTATTTCGATATAGATTGGCGTCCCAACCGAGCCTCGATGCGCGATCGCATCTTGGCGCCGGTGCTCGGCGAGCCGTACGGCCTGCTGCTCGAGCGCGGCGAGCTGCCGCTCAGTTTCGATGAGCTGCGCGGCGAGTTCTCGGTGCGCTATCACGAACATCGCTTTCCGATCGACCCGCGCGAATATCCGCGCATCTTCGAGGGCGCACCGACGCCCGAAGCGCCGCCGCCCACGGACGATCGTGCGGATTTCGAGAGTCTGCTCACCGCGTTCGGCAATCTGCCGCCGCGCAACGATCTGCGCGAGGAGTCCGTGGCCGAACGCTATCGCGACAAGGAGGCGCACAAGCGCCGCTTGGTGCGCCTCATCGAGCGCTGCCCGCCCATTCTGCAGCACGTTCGCTCCGTGCTCGCGCGGGTGAACGGCGAGCCGGGACGTCCCGACAGCTTCGATGCGCTGGAGCGGCTGCTGGAAGCACAGGCTTGGCGTCTCTCGTACTGACGAGTAGCGGTCGATGAGATCAACTATCGGCGCTTCTTCGACGTGAACGACCTCGCTGCGCTGCGCATGGACGAGCGCATGGTGTTCGAGAGCGCTCACCGGTTGATTTTCGAGCTGATCGACCGTGGGGCGGTCGCCGGGCTGCGCATCGATCATTCCGACGGACTGTACGATCCTGAGGTCTATTTCGAGCGGCTCCAGCAGCGCTGCGGCGCGAGCGCCGAGCAGCCGCGCCCGCTCTACCTGGTGACCGAGAAGATCCTCGCCGCGCACGAGAGACTGCCGGAGTCCTGGCGAGTGCACGGCACGACAGGCTACGAGTTCGCTGCGGCCGCTACGGCCTGGCTGGCGGCGGCGGATGAGGAGAAGCGTCTGACGCGGCGCTACCGTCAGTTCACGGGAAACGACGCATCATTCGAGCAGATCGCCTACGAATGCAAGCGACTCGTGATGAACGCGTCCCTGGCCGCCGAAGTCGAGGTGCTCGCCACCCAGCTCGACCGCATAGCGCAGATGAGCCGCTACACGCAGGACTTTACTCGTGCTGCGATGCGCGAGGCCATCATGCAAGTGATCGCCTGCTTTCCCGTCTATCGCACCTACATCTCGCCGCGCGGCGTGAGCGATGACGACCGGCGCATCGTGAACTGGGCGGTGGGTCTCGCCCGGCGGCGCAGTGCGGCCGCCGAGCTCACGATTTTCGACTTCCTGCGCGACGTTCTGCTCGGCGACGCCGCCGTGCGGGGCGCCGCCATGCAACGGCGCGCGATGCTCGAGTTCGCAATGAAGTTTCAGCAGGTGACCGCGCCAGTCGCAGCCAAGGGCGTAGAAGATACGGCGTTCTACCGGTACAACCGCCTGACGTGCCTGAACGAAGTCGGCGGCGATCCGCGTCGTTTCTCGCACTCCTCCTCGGCCATGCACCAGGAGAATCTCGAACGCGCGAAACACTGGCCGCACGGTTTGCTGGCCACTTCTACCCACGACGCCAAGCGCAGCGAAGACGCACGCGCACGCATCGCCGTACTGAGCGAGCTGCCCGAGCACTGCAAGCTGCACCTGTCGCGCTGGGTCAGACTGAACCGCAGCAAGCGCCGCATGCTCGACGACGGGCCCTCGCCCGACCGTGAAGACGAGTATCTGCTGTACCAGGCGCTCGCGGGCGTGTGGCGTCCCGGGGAGGAGGCCGCGCTGCTCGAGCGGCTGCCGGCGTACATGATCAAGGCGGCCCGCGAAGCCAAGCGCTCGACGTCCTGGATCACGCCGAACGCCGAGTACGAACAGGGCTTGAACGACTTCGTCGCGAGCCTGCTCGCGAACGCCGAGCGCAACGCCTTCCTGCGCGATTTCGCCGCGTTCATGCAGCCGGTCGCCTGGTTTGGGCGGATCAATTCCCTGGCGGTGACGGCGCTCAAGATCCTCTCGCCCGGCGTGCCGGATTTCTACCAGGGCTGCGAACGCGAAGCGCTCGCCCTCGTGGACCCCGACAACCGTCGGCCGGTCGATTTCGCCGCCGCTGCTCGCCAGCTCGCTGAAATCGAGAATCTGGAGTCCTCGCCGGCAAGGCTTCTCGAAGGTCCGAGCCTTGACGCCGGCAAGCTGTTCGTCACCTGGAAGCTGCTCGGACTGCGCAGGCAAAGGCCAGAGCTTTTCTCATGTGGCTCGTACCACCCGCTGCAAACCGATGGCGAGCACGCGGAGCACGTATTCGCGTTCGCGCGCATCCACGCGCAGCATTGCTGCGTGCTCATCGCGCCGCGTTGGACGGCGAAGCTGATGCATGGGGAGACGAAACTGCCGCTGGGCGAAGCCGTGTGGAAGGACACGCGAATCGGCTTGGGCGAGACGCCGGCCACGCGCGAGCTGCTGTCAGGCGCGCACATAGGCATAGAGGAAGCCGATGGAGGACGCTGGGTGCGCGCCGCTGATGCGTTCGGCCAGTTCCCGCTGGCGGTGATGGTGGGGGAAGCGGATAGCGGATAGTCAGAGGGGCCGCGGCAGGGCGCGGGTCGGATCTGCACCCCCTCTGAACTATCCGCTATCCGCTTCTATTCTGATTGTCTGGAGCGCCGAACCCATCTCGTGCTCGATGCGCGGATCGGCGTCGAAGCCGCTGAATACCAGGACGCCGCGTGCTTCGTAGTCTCCGCTGCGCACTGGCGCACCGTTGCGGTCCACCTGGTTCCAGACCTGAGTGAACGTCTTGGTCTCTCCGGACGCAAACTCGATCTGTGTGACTGCCTGCGCGAAGCTGCGGCGGTCGGACCATTTCCACACCACCCGTGAATCGCCCCTTTCGAGTACGACAAAATCGAATGTGCGGCCGGTGGAGAACTCCACTACTGCGCTCGTCTCGAGCTCGTTGCGCACGGTGAGCACGAGCTGGACCGGTTCGCCGAGCTCGAAGGTGTCGGTCGCCTCGCCGTTGATGTCCTGGAGCGACAATGCGACGGCGAACTGCAGCCCGTCGCGATTCTCGATGTTGTCCATGATGAGTCGGCACGACTTGGACGTGGCGCCCAGGCAGACCGCGAGGATGCCGAGCACGGCCGTCAGGCGGGGAGCGGCGCGACGCAGGATTCGGCTCAGGTGCGGATGCGCCGTATGCATCGTGCGTCTACCGCCGATGGAGGCTCGACCGGAGCGCCGTTGACGACTCAGTGCGTCTGGCCGCCGGTAGGACGGCGCGCACAAGCCGCGAGTCGCCGCGGACACGCCTTGTTGGAGTTGCACGGTCAACTTGTGAGGGGAACTTTGAGCCCGCGCGCCGCTTGTACACGCGAACCTCAATCGGCTCGAGGAGCGGAGTCATGCGCATGACGGCCATTCTGGCGTTCGGTGTATCCATTCTTGCGTCCTCGGGGGCGTTTGCACAGGCGTCGCCGCTGGGATCGGAGCGACCCGGACTGCCTGCGCTGGAGTTTACGCTCAGCGACGAAACGCTGCAGGCGGAATATCTGAGAGACGCTCGGCCGGTGAACATCGAGCGCGGCGAGTTGTCCGCGGGGGTGTTCCTGAGCGAGGAGCGCGACATCGTCGGCATGATCGGGCTGCTTGCGCCCACCGATCTCGATCTTGGTCGGCTGAGCCTGAGCTTCGGACCGCGGGCTTATGCGGCGCTGCTCGAGAACGAGGACGACGACGTGCTCGCCCTGTCGCTTGGCGTCGAAGCGCGTTTCGACGTGGCGCGCGCCCGTTCGGTGGCGCTTGCCGGGCACGCATATTATGCGCCCGATATTCTCACCTTCGGCTCGGCGGACAATGTCACCGACCTGATGGCGAGGGCGGAGTTACGCGCCACCGAGCGCATCATCGCTTTCATCGGCATGCGCTGGTTCGAGATGGACCTCGTGGCCGGCGGCTCGCGCGAGCTGCAGGAAGAGCTCATCGTCGGGGTGCACTGGCGCCTCGATTGATCTCCTGGCTCTCCCGGCGCGCGCCTGCAGCGCGCGCTCCATGCGCTGGGTTAGCATTGCGGGATTGGTCGTGCGAGCCTGGTCCCGTCCTTGTATTCACGTTGCTGCAGTTCCTTGTTTGGCCCGGTCCGCAGTCTGCTTGGCGGCGCGGCGCTGCTGATTGCGCTTTGCGCGATTGCGGGCTGCGGCCGCGCGCCGCAGGAGTGGGTGCGCTCGGGTCTCACGATGGGCTCGACGTATACGGTGAAGATCGCGCAGGCGCTCAGCGCCGAGCAGGAGGCGCAGGCGCAAGAGGCGATCGATTCCGTGCTCGAGGTCGTGGACCGCACGATGTCCGGTTATCGCTCGGACTCCGAGATCGTGCGGTTCAATGAGAGTCGCAGCACGGAGTGGTTCGCTGTTTCCGAGGAGCTCGCGCAGGTCGTGCGCATCGCGCTGACCGTCAGCGAACAGTCGCACGGCGCCTTCGACGTTACGCTCGCGCCGCTGGTCGAGGCCTGGGGATTCGGGCCAGAACAGCCGCGCTCCACGCCGCCCGACCAATCGACGCTCTCGTCGCTGCGCGACCGTGCGGGCTGGAGAAAGCTGCACGCCCGCAGTACGCCGTCAGCGCTGCGCAAGGACGATCCCGAGCTCGAAGTCGATCTCAACGGCGTTGCGCCGGGATACGCAGTCGACCTGATCGCCGAGCGACTGCAGGCGCTCGGAGTCGCGAATTTCATGATCGATGTAGGCGGCGAGATTCGCGTGGGCGGCCGCAATGCGCACGGCGAAGCCTGGCGGATCGCCGTGGAGAGGCCGCTTGAGGGCTCGGGTTTGTACGCCACGCTGCGACTGACCGACGTCGCCGTCGCGACGTCCGGAGACTATCGTCGTTACTACGAGCACGAGGGGCGGCGTTACTCGCATACCATCGATCCCGGCACTCTGCGGCCCGTGGAGCACGCCTTGGCGTCGGTCGTCGTAGTGAGTCCGAGCGCCGCTCTGAGCGACGCCTGGGCGACGGCATACAACGTGCTCGGCGCGCAGGAGGGGCGCCGTCTGGCGGACGATTTGACCATGCCGGTCATGTTCATCGAGCGCGCCGGCGCCTCGCTGCGCGCCCAGATGAGTGGGGGATTCGATCGGTATGTGGAGGGCGCTGCGGTGAACGAAGCGGATAGCGGATAGGCAGACAGGCGCGGCTGCGGATGAGGACGGCGCGTCGCGCCACGCCGTGCGACTATGATTCGCTATCCTTGCGCCGTCATCGGACGAAACCCGAGGTCCATTGCAATGAAACTCCGCACCCTCATCGCTGCGCTTTGCTGCCTGGCGCCGTTCGCTGGCTACGCCCAGCTATCCCCGGAGCAGATCGAGAAGGCGGTTCGCGCCGTGGACGACGACGTGATCGCCTGGCGGCGCGACATTCACCAGCACCCCGAGTTGAGCAATCGCGAGTTTCGTACTTCGAAGCTGGTGGCCGATCATCTGCGCAAGCTCGGCTTGCCGGTGAAGACCGGCGTCGCGCACACCGGCGTGACAGCCGTGCTCGAGGGCGGGCGGCCCGGCCCGACGATTGCGCTGCGCGCCGACATGGATGCGCTTCCGGTGACCGAACAGGTCGACGTGCCGTTCAAGTCCACCGTCACGACCGAGTATCTCGGCAAGAAGGTGGGCGTCATGCACGCCTGCGGCCACGATGCTCACGTGGCGATACTCATGGGGGTGGCGCAGGCGCTTACCTCGGTCAGAAAGGACTTGCCGGGCAAGGTGCTGTTCATTTTTCAGCCGGCGGAGGAGGGCGCGCCGGAAGGCGAGGATGGCGGCGCCTCGATGATGCTGCGCGAAGGTCTGTTCGAGAATCCCAGACCCGAGGCCGTATTCGGGCTGCACGTGGCCGCCGCGCTGCCGAGCGGCGCGATCGGCTACCGCTCCGGTCCGTTCATGGCGGGCTCGGACGCGTTCCGTATAGAAGTCATCGGCCGCCAGTCGCACGGCTCACGACCATGGTCGGGCGTTGATCCGATCGTCGCCGGTGCGCAGATCGTCATGGGTCTGCAGACCATCGTCAGCCGCCAGATGGACATCACCGAGCTTCCGGTCGTGGTGACCGTCGGCAAGATCGACGGCGGCGTGCGCAGCAACATCATCCCCGACCGCCTGGAGATGCTCGGCACGATCCGCACGTTCGACCCGGGCGTGCGCAACGACGCCATCGGGCGGTTGCAGCGCACGGCGGGCGCCATCGCGGCCGCAAGCGGTGCGGAGGCGATCGTCACCATGAGCAAAGGTTCGAATCCGGTCGTGAAGAACGATCCGCAGCTCACCGAGCGCATGCTGCCGACTCTGCGGCGCGTGGCCGGAGCGGAACGCGTGCAGGTGATTGCGCCGCAAACCGGCGCCGAGGACTTCGCGTACTACGCCCAGGAGGCACCGAGCCTGTTCTTCTTCCTGGGCGTTACGCCGCCGGGCGCCGATCTGGCGAGCACGCCCTCCAACCATTCGCCGCTCTTCTACATCCACGAACCCGCGCTTGCCGTGGGGAGCCGCGCCATGATGTCCTTGGCCGTGGACTATCTCGGCGGGAAGCGGATAGCGGATGGCGAATAGGGACTCGGGGATAGAAGCGGATAGCTGATGGCGGATAGTCAGAAAGCGGGCGCAGTTTCTGAACTATCCGCTTCCATCCCCCAAGGCTGCGCTGAGCGTCTTTCCGATGCTGGCGTGAATCACCAGGTCGGCGAGTCCGTCGAACTGCGTCGGTTCGCGATTGATGATCGCCAGCACAGCGCCGTTGCGTTTGGCATGGACCGGGAAATCCGCCGCCGGGAACACCGACAGGGACGAGCCGAGCACGATGAACAGGTCGCACTGCATGGTGGCTTCGAGCGCACGCCGCATCGGCGCCTCCGGCATACGTTGACCGAAGGAGATGGTGGCCGATTTGATGACCCCGCCGCAGCGGCGGCATGGCGCAACGGAACCCGTGGCCCTGAATTCGCGCTCGATATCGCTCAGCTCGATGCGCACCTCGCAGTCCAGGCATTTGGCGTAGCTGGCGTTGCCGTGCAGCTCGATCACGCGGTCCTCCGGCACGCCCGAGGCCTGGTGGAGGTTGTCCACGTTCTGCGTGATGACGGCGCTGGCGCGCCCTTCGCGCACCAGGCGGGCGACGACGAGATGACCGCGGTTTGGCTGCGCGCCCACCCAGCCGTCGCGATTGTCGAAGCGACGCCGCCACGCTTCGCGGCGCACCGCCTCGGAGGCGACGAAATCCTGGAAGTAGATGGGCTGCATCTTGCTCCACAACCCGCCGGGGCTGCGGAAGTCAGGAATGCCGGATTCGGTGCTGACGCCTGCACCGGTGAAGAACACGGCTCGCCGGCAGCCTTCGATCATTCGCCGCAGCGCGGCGATGTGTTCGGGCGGCGGCGAAACCAGCGACTCCATGGCGGAAGTCTAATCGCAAGTTCCCGGCGTCTTCACGATACGAGAAGGCGCGCACGAGCTGAGATTCCCGCGATTTTGTTGCGATCAGAGGGCTGCGATCAGGTGCATGGTGTAGCCATGTAAAATGATGGGATGCG
>Ga0079224_100001117_pt1 | contig 29639 bp, 50 predicted proteins | sample Stecom2015_FD_80414 | JGI IMG/M metagenome (GOLD analysis project Ga0079224, IMG submission 80414) | Agricultural soil microbial communities from Utah to study Nitrogen management - Steer compost 2015 | ecosystem: Environmental > Terrestrial > Soil > Agricultural land | place: USA: Utah... | reverse complement strand
CAGGCTTTAAAATGTAAGCAGCCGCAGCTTTAGGAAGATCATCAAGATTCATTCCTTTTGACTTCATAAGTTTTAAGGCATTTTCTTGAGAGAGAAGATCGGTATTGAGCTGTCTAAAGTCTTCATAAGCTTCCTTACCTAAAGCATTCTTTAATCTCTCTCCTTTCTTAGGATCAGCTAACATCTTCTCTGCTTGACGGAAGTTGATTTTATCTCCTTTAAGCAAAGCATCGAGATATTTATCTACTGTCTCGATCTTTTTAATGTCGCTCCAACGTTTATTGGTGAATTTAAAGAGTTCAGCAAATTCAGAATTTTTAAAATTATCTTCTATCGCCGAAGCGATAGCTCTATTATATGCTTCTAGAGCATTTCTTCTACCGATATTCTCAAAAGCTTTTTCTCCATAAGGAAAAATCTTTGAGAGTTCTTCATTGTTTTTACGATATTGCTCTACAAGCTGAGTGGCTGTGACTTTCTTAGTTGAATTTTTCTGATAACGTCTCAGCAATCTTTTCTCTAATTTTTCGGCATCAGACATAGTAATGCCTTTTTTCCCTACCTTTTCAATATCTTGGGCTAAGCTTTCACTCATCTTTCTAGCAAAAACAGGCTCAGTAAATTCTTCAGCAGACTGTTCTACCTTACGAAAAAGCCCAGAGATTTTTGCTTTAAATTCAGGATCTTCTTGTAAAGCTGTGTATGTTTTATTGGATTTTTTTAAGATTTTATCTGTCAGCTCACGGAAATCTTTTTCAATCCCCTCAATAGCTCTTTTATGGGTTTCAGGAGAAACTTTTGTCGCTTTCTTTAGACTCTCAAATTTTCTTTCGGGCAAGCCAGAAGGTTTAGTCACAGGAGTTTTTTTAGGAACGATTGCTCCTTTAGCCAGACTTGCCAGAGAAAGCGCGGCTGGTGCGACTTCAATGCCTGTAGCTAATCCTTCTGGACCACCAGCCTCTCGAACGGATTGTCCAGCTGCCCCTGCCAAGCCAAGAAGAGCAGCGAGCTTACCAGTAATCCCAGTTGGCAAAGCTCCTCCTACAAATTCCGAGGCTCTTCCCACGAGGCGACCAGGAGCTGTTTCTCCCTCTGTCGGTATATTGAGCATCTGCGCTAATTGTTCAACTTCTCGAGAAGAAGCTAAACGGGAGTATCTCGGAAGAATATCTTCATCTTGAAGGAAGGGTAAAAGTTCTTCCGGTGCATTAAATTCTGCTTGAGTGAGTGCTTCTTGACCAGGAAGCATCCGTTGTTTGGTTTGGGCTCTAATAAGATCGAGAAGGTTGCCATAGGAGCCCACTGCGCCAGTGGTTCCTTTAACCGCCGCCTGTTTACCAATATCTTTAGCCACTTCCGTTTTAGTTGGTTTTCTTGGTGAAGAGTCAACCACCCAAGAGCCTTTAGCTTGAGGAGAAACTGGTTTTTCTGTGACAGGTTCATCTAATACCCAATTCATTTTCTAACTCTTTTCCATGTCTTTCCATCGCTATAAACCTTCTCTCCCGTCTCTTGGTTAGTCATGGTTTTTCCCTTAAACTGAGCAGCATCCGGCAAAGCAGAAAAGCTATTGCGATTATCAGCATTAGAAGCTCCATATTGATCAATGACTTTTTGAGCGTCGGATTCAATATCATGAAGTCTTTCAACGCTTCTACGAGCCAATCGATTTCGATATTCTTGCGTAAAGTTCCAAGGAAGCCTTCCATTGTTCTCTCTGAGAATTTCTTCCCTTACCTCAAGAGGAATTTGTTTAGCAGCATTGATCTTAGATATTACTCCTAAAGCTGCCATGTTAGCTTCAGGAGATCTACCCATAATCGGAAGCATTGTTCTAAATAATTTTTCAATGTAAAGCGTCATTCCTTTTGCAGGAACAATATCTTTCAATCCAGTAAAGAATTCTTTAATTAATGAGTTGGCTTCGGCTGATTCAGGAGACTCGAATGCTCGAGCGAAACGCGCTCCTAAAGTATATCCTCCTTCTTCCAAAGCATTAGAAACGTTCCCCCAAGAACCTGGATCAAAAGCTCCCTGCTGAATCAGTTCCCCTAAACGCCCAATATTTACAGCTTCTTGAGCGGCTCTTTCCCCTTGAGAAACGATGTCGGTATCGAGCTTTAGGTTCCTCTCTTCATTATCTAAACCAAATTTGAATGCATCTTTAGGATCAATGCCAGAAAGAGTCTCTTCTGGAATTCCAAAAAGACTAGCTATTCTATTGGTTTGTTCTTTCTTAGGTAAATTGCCTAAAGATCGTACCATTTCTTGAGCTACTCCAGGAGAAAGATAGCCCGAAATGTCTCCTTCTAAAATGTCAGAAAGAGAGGGAGCTTCTCCTTTTTCGCTGAGTTTCTTGGCAAAATCTTGTGCACCTTGAATCTTAATCATTTCGAAGAATTTCTGCTTGGTCGCATCAGAAGCTTTAGAGCCTAATACAGTTTTTAAACGATCCGTCAAAGAGGCATTGGGATCGAGAGCGCTGAGCTGTCTTTGGAGTTCATCACTTTCTTTTGTCTCTCTGCGCCTTTCTAAAAAGCTACCCAATTGCTGAGGCAAAGTCTGTTGTACTCCCTGTAGGAAGCTGACTCCTGCATTGGCTGGATCTGGAGGTGCAATTGTTACCATAGTCTCCTATAACATGAATAAGAAAGGCAGTATCTGACCAAGAGTTTCGGCTCCTTGCTGGAACATTCCTTTCTGGCCAGGGATATACATATTCTCAAATGGACGCGCTCCTAGCCCGATCTGTGCTCCTCCAAGATAAGTGCCTAAAAGTTGCTGAATGGCATTCTGTTGAAGCCCAGCTCGCATTGAGGCTAAACGTTCATTCAGATCAGTGCCTGCTTGCCCAAGCACTTGAGCTGCTCCAGAGCTTCTGCCACCCCCCGCACCTGCGGCTGTTAAGCGCTCTTGCAATTGAGGCAACGTCTTCTCCGCAAATTGTCTTTGAATAGGAGCTTCTAAAGCCTGATAGCTTTCTGGAGATCCCGAGAGGATTCCCCTAAGATAATTCATCGCTTCTCCAAAACCACCCCCAGCTCCCCCTTGTCCAAACATTTCTAAGAATTGTTGAAGGAATTGGTTTTGCCCAGGAGTATAAGTAGGAAGTTGTTTAGTGGAACCTTTCGTACCAGTGAAGAATGACATATTTGCCTCTTTTCAAATTATTTTTACATAATTATGCGGAGATGTAAAGCGCTTTACGACTTAACATATTCTAAAACAATCTGACCACTATAACCGTCATATGCTGAACCACCTGGTAAAGTAATAATAATATCTGAAGAGGTGACTTCTATATCTTCGGGATCAAGCGGACGAAAGCTAGTATTGTCGGCGTTATGGACCACTCCGTAAATATTTGTAAAAGTAAAAGTTGATAAATTTCCAAGTTCATGGGGTATAGAAACCGATCCTCCTGCCGTTAAAGCAGGAACCTGATACATTCTGCGGAATCCATTACTGGGTGTATTAGGCTGAAAAACCCATGTCTCCGAGTTAACCACCTCTTCAAAAGCATAGACTCCATTGGTCTTTTGATTAACGATGGTTCCTGTCTGCCTTTCTCTTTCGTTCATCACCTCAGCTAAAAGTTCAGGTTGATCCCAAGGAAGATCAAACTCTGGAGGAAGAAAAGCAATCTTGGTTCTATTATTGGTTCCTGAACTCATGTCACTCCATAGTTCAGTCTTCCTGCTGGAGCAATCTCAAGGAGCATCTTGTAAATTTCTACGTCTTTAAGAGGGATAGTAGGATCAGCCATTTGCTCATCAGAGAAGAGAAAATTGAATTGTTGGTATTGAGCTGAAACCGCAGAGAGTTCTACCCTTCTCCAAACTTTATCTTGGCCAGAAGTTGCTGTGCTTACCGTATAGGTAGCCACAATCACAGATGGATCTTCATCAATCAGATGTTGAATGGTAATCTGGCCATTGTCTGTTCCTGATAAAAGCAAATACATGTAAATCGCTTTACATTGCATTCCTTGATCGATGAAAGGATTAAACTTTTTAGTCTGTAAAAAGAAATTGAAGGGTACATCATCATCCGTGTTGATTCGGCGATCGATGAAAAATACTTGCCCAATTCGATTTCCAGCTACCACTACAGGAAAACCAGCCGCTAAATCTCCTGATCCCCACAGAGAATCTTCATCTTGCCAGGTGTTAAGAGCAGTACCCCATGTTAAAGAATCATCTCTTCTGAATTGCCCAAAAGTTGTGAAAGATTGACGATAAACTGTCCAATTCTTCTCTATGTAGTTGTAAACTAATGTTCGGTTAGGGTATCTTTCTGCATCTCCTTCGGGAAAAGTCCAGTAAGCTAGCTGACGTTGAAAATCTCGAATACCCTGCACTCTGCGTTGAGCATTGTTGATATTGGTGATTTGATAGACTTGATCAGGAATGATTTGATCTATACGAACCGATTGGTTGGTATCTGTGATGATGATCCCCGTTCTTCCTACTGTCAAAATTCCTTCATCAAAGCCTACAACTGAATAGGTTGACTCTGCTCCTAATTGAGAGTTGATACGCTCCCATACGAAAGGAATAGCTTCGTTAGAGGTGTATCTTAATCGCCAAGCCGAGAACTCAAAGAGCACAATGAGCATGTCTCTCACAAAGCCTGCGGAAATGATGCGCTCATCTGTAGGTGCATCAATAAATCCACCACGTCCAGGAACATCTTGTCTCCAAGCCTGTGCATTGAATGTAAAGCCCGAAGGCACAGGAGTTGAGACGTAGACGGTTCCATTCTGAGAATATCTAGCTCTGATGGGATGCTCTACAAATCCAGCTCCTTCGGTGGTGTCTAATGCAATGAAGCGATCTTTATAAGGAAAGATCATCAAAGCTCTTTCAAGACGATCGCCTTCTTCGTCATAAGTGACTGTCACTGAGCGGACATTGGCATCAGCCAATACCGTTAAAGTAATTGCGCCTGTCACATAGTTGACCGTTCCTGAATATCCGGCAGTTACGCTTGTGAGATTCCCATTCCCATCGTCCGTTAGCCGCACGGCTGGCTCAGTCATCCCTGCGGCAATATTGACGATTACTGTGCCTGGGATGATAGGGGGATTAGCTATTGAGAACGGACCATAAGCGACAGCTAAGGCTGGAATCCCTGGTCCGAGCGCTTCATTAGTGTGGGTAATGCCAAATAAAATTGGTCGATAGTCTGTCCATGTGGTTCCAGATATATAATACCGGATTGGATCAACATTGTTGGTTGCCCAAAAAGAATTTTGAAAATTCATCGACCAAAAGAATCGCGTATCATCACCTGTCCAAACAGTCGATCCCGAAATATTGACGAACTCATTAAGGGTAGGATTAAACAAATAAGCTTGAGATTCAGTGAATGCAATCAAATCTTTGAAGAAAGTTTGAGTTTGTCTTTCTTCTAAGCCTTGGATAGGCTCGGTAATCGTTCCCCCCGCGACATAGGCTCCAAATGTAGTGGTATTGACATTGAGCTGAAAGGTAGTAGGTGTAAGAACGGTGATGATATAGGGTACAAATACAGAGTTTATCTCTGTCATGCCTTGGACATTTTGAATGAAAATCGCCTGTCCAGACGTGAGATTGTGATTGACGAGAGTGGTTACTACTCCGTTAGGAGCTTGGGTGATATTGGTAATTCCTATCGGACCAACAAAAGCAATACGTGAAACCACTCCTCCTATCGTATAAATACCAAAGAGGGAAGTGTCTATATTGAGTTCAAATGTAGTTGGTGTAAGAACCGTAATGGTATAGGGTTGAATGGCTGGATTATTGACTTGCGTCATCCCCCCTACTCCGGATATCAATACTTGATCCCCTGTTGTAAATCCGTGATTTGCAGCGGTTGTCACTACTCCATTTGGCGCATTAGTGATATTATCAATTGCAAAGGTAGGCGGACGAATGAGATTGATAAATCCATCTCTTTTCGTAAGAACTCCCCGGAAAAGCAATACGTCAAAAATAAGCGGATAAGCATCATTAGCCATCTCCTCTGGCTGATCGTATGTGTCAAACCCTGTGCGAAAGTTGGCTATGGGTATGATTTGACTGGACATTTACACCTGCAATACGATTACACTAAAAAACTCAGGTGCTTCAAAAGCCCCTACCGTTCCTGACGTAGTCACTCTCCTAAATCCAACATTAAAGGTAGTCGCATTCACAATCACATAGACGGGAGCAAAAGCCGGATTTAATCCAGTCTGTCCAGGAATAGCTAATACTAAATAATTTACCCCTGTTACCGTTCCTGCGGGCATCGTCATTGTATAGCCGGATGCGCCACTGAAAGCCGATGAGGTGAGATTTTGATTATTTAAAGCCGCTCCTCCTCCCGTAAATGCTCCCATCGCTCGGATTGGAGTCATCGGGTATTCAGGAGAGATTAAGCCATCTCGCCGCAGATAGGGAGTCGTCACCCCCGATATAGTCTTAGCATAGAAAGCACATTCAGATGCTACAGGTGTAGGAGGGGTAGCTGTCTGATCGGGCATCGTCACTCGACGGTGCTTACCATTATTCGAAGCCGCATCGAAAGCAAAATGGTCTACACCAAAATAGGTATTCGCTAACTCAAAGTTTAGACGAATAGGTTCTTGAGTATCCGAGATTCTTTCACTGGCAAGAGGGGTATTAGGATTGTATGTCATAATTTAAAAATTGTTGTAATAATTTCCGCTCCCTCCGAAATCCACCATCTCCGTATAAATTGAAGAGGTTCTTTGGGGAGTCTGTTGCACTATTGTTCTTCTTAAAGCAGCTCTTTCTTGTTTGTCATAGAAAGGCTGAATCTTTTGCCATCCGTCCATATCCAGACGATCTTCGAAAATGTACTTGGCCGCTCCAAAGGCAAGATATTGCCACCACTCTTGAAGAAGAGGTTGATCAGTGGTTGCCATAAGTTGAGTAGGATTGTAGAAAGCCTGAACTTCAACCTTGTAGACTTGATCCGGTACTGGCCGCAAAGTAATGACATCATTGTAAAAAAGTAATCCTTCTGGTCGGGCGGCTTGATAGGGAACCGTCTGAGAATTGATTGGAGTGCCGCTAGGGATCACTTGATCGAAGGTGAGTACACATATACCAGTCACATAGTCGATCGTGCCTACAAGAGCCGTTCCTGCCTCATTTACCCACCCTCCAAATCCATCGTCGCGGGCTATGGCTGATCCGGCTGAAATTAATACATTCGAGTTGATACGTGTCGAACCAGGGGTTATATAGCCTCGAAGAAAGGGAGCGCTCGGTATTGTAAAACTATACGGACCAGCCAATGCCATTCCAGTATCTACTTGCAAAAGATTGTTGAGCTGCGGATAAGTTCTATAGAATTGCTCTTGGCTTTGGCTCCAAAAAGAGTAATATCCCGCTATGTAGGCTGGCGGATTGATCGTCACAATCTCATTTCTGGGGAAGACATAAGAGTCAACATTTGCCTGCGTATAAAAAATATAAGGCTGATGGAGTTGAAAAAGCCTTAAATTCTCCGGAAATTCATAAAAGTAAAAGGTGTTGATATACTCATCAATTTGCGTGTCGGTAAGCTGAGTAGGAGAAGGAGATCCAGTGATTTTCCTTACTTTAGAACGGATTGCCGTGAGAGTATTAGGAGCTGTCATCTCTCACCTGCAATGTTATTTTCCACACCAGAAATAGGAACCACTTGGGCTTCCGTATAAGCTGGTGGGAAAGTGGGTTCTACAAAGATTTTATTATTCCGAGTATCTATGTCTGTCTTAAAACTGGTGGTAGAGAGAATCTCTATGATCTTAGCTTGGACATAGTTGAGCGACATTCCATAAGCTGGTGGAACAATCAAACGGACGATTTGATCCAGCTCATAGCCATTGGCTAACTGAGTGGTAACCATCGCGAACTGCTCATTAGAGACATCGATTATCCGATGTCTTTTCGGAATAAAATCTGAAGGCATATTAAGCCTCCATGAAATCCAGAGACTGGAAGCCGTAGCGTCTTCGAATCGTTCCTACTTCCACAGAAGATAACCCCGATCTTGGATCGATGTGATAGGAGTGGACTGGGATACCGCAAGAATTAATTTTACCTTTCAATTCAGAGGCAGTTGCATCAATTCCATTCAAATGTCTTGCAACCCAAAGCGGGATCTCGTATTCTCTTCCGTCTATAAAGGTATAGGTTTGCGTATGTTGACCAGGATACTTACGAACTGAGATTGTCGCGGCTGCGCCTGGACATTCATAGCTTTTAAAGATTCCTCTAACAAGGCGAGCTTCTTCAGCCATGATTTTCTGAAGACGTTCTTTCCCTGCTCTTTTGGGATCTTTGATAACTTGTACTGTTTCAGTCATTATTATTACTCCGCGACAGGGGGATTGCTCCCCCCGTCTTTTGATTAGATTTGGACTCCTCTTTCGGCAATCCATCGATAGGTTTGTCCAGAAGTCTGAACAGAAGCACCGATCGCGATTCCTCGGAAAGAGGTATTACGAGTAGCGTCGTCGAGTAGGTTGGCAAATGGCTGTGTGATGGTATTCACAGCAGCTTCCCCTACAGGGATGACTTGTGGGAGCGAAATACCCCCTGCAAATGTCGCTGAAGCGGGATATGCAAACGTACCAGCACTGGACGTATCCAGGTTGACGGTTATCGTATTTGTGGTTGTATTTATGGCTGTCACTGTCGCGTAGGCACTAATTGGAGTTAAACCCCAACCGGCTGGTACGAAGACTTTGACGAGCTGCCCAACAGTAAACCCATGTGTTACCGACAGGGTAATCTCGGCCGATGTAGCCGCCGTGACGTTTGTGATAAAACGTCTGCGTGGGTAATACATGGAGTCGAAAGGAATCTTGCGGAAGAATCCGCCAGTGCCTGCCGATCCAGGAGCTACCCCTGCATAGCCAAGGCTAAAGCTTACGTTGGTTGTTACTGCCGTTACAGTCCAATCAAAGTTGGTGATTTGCTGCGCACCAGTGTTATTGATGATGCGGACAATATCCCCTACTGCTAGGCCGCCTGTATTGGCTGCACTTACCACGATTGGGTTGGCATTGGTTGTGGCTGTTTGAGCAAGTTCTGGACCAGGGGATTGATTCCCTGAGTCTGCGATCCTTGTAAAACCGCCAGAAGCTATCGATGTCCAGTTGATCACATCCGAACCGTTAGCCTTCGTTCCTATGATGGCTGCGCCATCGGGCATTGTGAGTGCCCATTCGGCTCTCATAACAGGAGTGGTTGCTCCTCCAATACCTAAGCTTGTCAGGTTATAGAGATTGAATCTCTGTACGTCTGACGGAAGGTTAAGGTTGACGACTGCGCCTGCTGATACAAACGAACCAGTGATGAATGCGTGTAGTGGTGTACTCATTTAATGTCTCCTTATGTTGCGAGTGTGACTCTTAAATTGATTACCCACGCATCATTAGTGATCCTGGGCACTTCGGCCATTTTCCAGCCCACAGAGGCATTCAAGGCGAGTGGAGAATCATAGATAGGCGGTCTATAAATGAATTGTGCGCTGTAACCATCTTGCTCGATGCAAGCGTAAGCTTCCAATCCAGTACAGAAGATGTTGTACACGTTTGCGCCTAGAAGGGATGCATTAGGTGTAACACTTCCGATGCTTGAAACTAAGAATCTCAAGTTCGAAACTGAACCCCATTCTGGTCTCAACGCGAGCATTGGCGAAGGATATTGGGCTTTAGCGATAAACCCAGTCACGTTTTCGAGGTTTCCTATGATCTGGCTATTTGCCAAAGCAAAGTAAGCATCTCTTACGGGAGCTGTACCAAAGCGATCCTCACCCTCGATATTGTCGGCGATGGTGTAGGCATTGTTATTCACAAGCGTACGAATCACTTCGTCAACATCTGGTCGGGTAATTTCAGTCGGGTTATCCCCGTTCGTTCCCCCTACAGCATTGATGAATGAGGCAGTTCCTGCCAGCATGTTTCTGGTAAGTTCGTCTTCCGTTTGACGTAAGCTAACCCCCAGACGCTGAGCGGCTTCGTTCAAGACAGGATCTTGGTTTTGAAGCGTGACTTGCTCGTTGATCAAGATGTATTGGCCGTAGAAATCCATCTGAGCATCAATGTTGACGGCTGTCAACTGCACAGGTGGCGGTAGAATCCCTGTATTGCCGAGAGGAACAGTTGCTGCGGGCAATGGATTATAACGCCTCATACGTAGAGTCGTACCACCATTGCGAGGCATTTCTTTCAGCATCGCGGGGATTTTGTGAATGAAATAGGGTGTTGGCACACTCAGCAGCTTATAGCTAAAGCTTTGCTGCACAGGTGCTGGCAACACGCTGGTTGTCGTGATAGACATTATTATTACTCCGCTTCTGTATCGTCTTTACGACGAAAATTATGAACTTGCCTTAGCGGCTTGTTTCATCTCGTTCCAAAGCTGAGTTTTTAATTCTGGAGTTAAGCCTTTAGCGAACGCATTGGCTTGTGAAAGTGCTGAAGCCTGACCAACCGATTGCATGGATCTAGGCTTTTGTTGATTTTCCCTCAACTGAGCTGTCTCCCCGGCATCGATGCCCATAGTCTTTAAAAGCTTATAGGCAGCTACAGGATCAGGGTTATTCATCAGCATCTTCGCCACTTCAGGAGCAGTCTGAACGAGCCTTTGAAGGTTATCGTTCGAAACTACTGCGTCGTAATCAGAGAACTTGATCCGTGCCCATTTCTCAGCATCTTCAGCTTCTTTTTTCTGAAGCAATTCTGCTGCGATTTTTTGAGCCTCTTTGCGAATTAGCTTTTTGGTCACCCCCACCGTAGACAGATCCTCATCAGCATAACTGATGTCTTCCTCTACTGCTGGAGCTGTCATTTGCTGCTTCAGCTTCTGAGTCTCGGCTTCAAGCCTTTGATTGTGTCGCTTAAGCTCTTCCAGTTGCTCTCTAGCTTGCTTCCAGTTTCTATCCTGGTCACTAGGCTTAGGAGCTACCTCAGCTTGTGAATGTTCAGGTTCATTCTGTGCGGCGACCACAGTTTCTACGCCCGAATCTTGTTCTTCTGACATTCTTTACCTTTTGGCATGGCGAGTGCCTGTTCAGCCCAAGAGAAGGTGGCCGAGATACCCCAGCCTCTTTAGTCGGACGGAAAACCATCCCTACCCTCTCAAACTTGATGTCACTAACGCGGACTCACGTTTATCAAGTTAAATTTTTATTTAACATATCGGAAAACATTTTGTCAAAAATAAATTTGATATATAAGAAGTGAAAGCCCAAGGAGGTAAAAATGTACGATTTTTTCATTCACCTTTTCATTGGTTCAGGAATTGGACTTTTGATTTGGTGGCTCTTTAAAAAAAACGAAACTCTCGGAATAACCCTAAATCAAAAGCTGACGGAAGTAAGCTCTAACCTCTATCATGAAACGACGAAGTTACGGCAGAAAATAGATGGAGAGATAGGAGCAATGAAGAGTTATGTAGATGTACAAATCTCTTTATTGCCTAAACCAAAATCCCCGCGGAAAACTTCTTTATCATCTCGCAAAGTGGGCGTTCGTCCGAAGGTAAAAAAGCTTCGTTAGAGAGAATATAGCGGCATGAATCTTCATCGGGGATTGACCAATGGTATTGGAGATCCCCTTTCTTATTATCCATCGAAAAAAGTGAAGTATCATAATCAGGAAGAGGCTTTGCAAAATAGGGAGCTACAACTTGATAATGAATATGATTTTCAGGAAGTGTTCTATGCTTGCGAAAAATTATCTTGATGTAGTAAAGCTCCGTAATTCCTTTATGCCGTTCCACCGTATCTTCCAGATCTTTAGCCAATCGTTTTCCCATCTCTCTTTGCATATCAATTACGGGAATTTTTTCAGGTGGCTTACTGAGAAGTTCATACGCTGCTTTTCCTACTTCTGTCATGTTGACTCCTTTTCGGTAAAAGTATCAAATATTTATTTTAAAAAAAATAAAATTCCAAATAATTCCTACCTTGTCTATGGTTGCGATTTCACTGTGGCGTAGAATAGAGCTACTTGGATAAAGATTTGACTGATACTCAAATTTGAAGGTTCGATTCCTTTCGGTGGCTGGAGCCACTGTCTAGTGTAAAAAGCTAGAATGATGCTCTATTCGACTGTTCCCAGTGTTTTAGTTTTGACGGTGGCGGAGAAAAGAGTTACTTAGACTGCAAATCTAGAGGTTGTTAGTTCGATTCTAACTGGATTCTTCGGAATTCATAGCTCAATTGGAAGAGCGCTCATTAACTCTTTTCGATTATTCCCCGTCTTTTGTTTTTCAGTGGTGTAGAGAGGAGATACTTTGATTTGCGGAATTAAAACGTGCTGCTTTCGCTTGTTCCCTGGAGTTTTATGAGAATGAATGTTTGGAATACAATGCCTAGAACTTACGAAGGTGGAGAGGCGCAAGTCTTAACTCCCATACAAAAACTTCGAAGATCAGTTCTCGCATGCATGTTATGGGAGGATGAGTTTTATGAAGACGGCAAGAAAATTGCCGATAGAATTTATGATCTTTGTTTTGAAGTTCCGGTTGATGAACTGAGGAAAATCATCATGGAAGTCTCCCAAAATCATGGGCTTCGCCATGTGCCTCTCTTCATGATATGCGCTGCTTTAAAAAGAAAAATTGGCGATGTAGACATTCTGATCTATGATGTTTGTACTCGGCCGGATCAGATGACCGAGCTTTTATCCATCTATTGGCGCAATGGTAAGGTTCCATTAGCTGCACAATTAAAGAAGGGATTGGCTAAATCTTTCACCCGTTTCGATGAGTATCAGCTCGCAAAATATAATCGGGATACTCCCATTAAGCTGAGAGACGTACTTTTTTTATGCCACGCTAAGCCTTTAAACCGAGAGCAAGAGCTTCTTTGGAAAGCACTTATTGATGGAAAACTTGCAGTTCCAGACACGTGGGAGACAAGACTTTCGGCTGGTGAGGATAAGAAGCAGTCTTTCCAAGAGCTTTTAGAAGCCAAAAAGATGGGTAAACTCGCAATCTTGCGTAATATGAGAAACATGTGGGAGGCCAATGTTCCTAAAGAGTTAGTACGAGAAAGACTTTTGGAGAATAAAAAGCGCATGCTTCCTTTCCAATTTATCGCGGCCGCCAAATTCTGTCCACATTGGGAAGATATTATTGATCAAGCGATGATGCTTGTCACTGAAAACTATCTGGAGTTACAAGGAGATACCGTCATATTTGTAGATGTATCCGGAAGTATGGCTTCACCTCTTTCTAATGCAAGTAAACTCACGAGAATGGATGCAGCATGTGGACTTGCCATTCTTTTAAAAGATTGTTGTAAGAATGCTACAATATGCACTTTCTCGGATATGATGGTACATATTCCGCCTCGAAGAGGAATGGCATTAAGAGATAGCATTGTCTCTTCCCAAATGCATAGCGGCACTTATTTAGGCGAGGCACTTCAAGCCTTCTCCACATTCAGAGACTGGAATAATGTTTATCGCCTAATCGTCATCACAGATGAACAGATTGGGGATAGAATTCCTCATCTACCTGTAAAGCGGCTTTACATGCTCAACATTGGTTCCAATGAAAGATCTGTCAAAACAACTAAGCATTGGAACCATATTGATGGTTTCTCTGAAGCTGTGGTTGATTATGTCTATGAACTTGAAAATCTTGTAGAATCCACGGATTAAAATTTTAATTTAAATACCAATTTTTCATTAATTGGTAGTAAAATTAAAGAAAATCTAGGAACTGTCATGATAAGATTTCTTTATATTTCGTTAGCCTTTTTAAGCTTCGGATTTTATGTTCATCCGGCTTGTGCATTCGAAAATCCAGCCCATCCGCGCTCCCCTGAAGAAATACAAGCGGAAGATGATGAAAAGAATCCAGGCAATCGATACGAAAGGAAGCAATTGGACGAGATTGATCCAGATCATGCTCCCCACTCTGAAGAAGATCGTAAAAATTGGGCTAACAAAGAATGAATAAACTATTTATTTTTCTTCTCCTTTTTTCTCCTTTAGCTGCCTTTGCGCAAGAATATGTCATCGCCTCTGAAAAAATTAACGTGACATCTGAAGGTATTTTAATTAATCTCTGTGGCGATTTAAAGCCTGTCTACAGTGTTTCATATCAAGGCAATGGTATCTATGCAGCCGAATATTACGGACAATGTGGAAGGTGTGGTTGGGCATTAGATCCTAATGGGAAATGTACCAATCGCAATTGTAATCAATATGGTCCACGGGAGCGAGATTGATGGAAATTCCAATCACCAAGAGAGAAACTGAAATAAGTAATGAAGAATCCGTTTATCTCTATGGATATTTGAGAAAGAAATATTGTAATGAAGATATTTCTCACTTAGATATCTGTCTTAATTCTCTATGTTTTGCTCTATTAAGGCTCATGCATGATTATGTGCCACCCAAAGACAGAAAAATATTTGCTGACAAAATCATAAGATCAATCATAGAAAACGGAATCAAAGAATGAAGAAATATGCTTATTTCGCGCTTTTAAGCTTAGTATGCTGTGCCTGTTCTCCAAATATGAGAGAAGCCATGAAACCAAACCATTTCGGGATCAACCCTTCCTGTGAATGGGAAATCCAAGATGGATGTAAACCAAAACATAAACCTAAAATCTCTACAAGCCTAGACTGGGAATTTTAATTATCCAGTGCAACAATTGTAGAAATTGGGGAAGTATAGAAAAATTCATGCTTCTCCTTATTTCAAGCCTGTAGTCTTACTCGCTTTTGCATCAGCTACCGCTTGAGTGGCTATATTCATTAATTGACCATTGGGTAATGGTGTCTTCTTTTTACTAGATTTGACTGAACGTTTCATGTCTTACATTCTTCCAATATAATACTTTTTCTTCCTCTTTAAGCCGTAATCCTTCCCAAGAACTACCATTCCACCATCCGGTGCGGTAATGAAGATCGGTTTTAATGTTAACTAAATCGTAAGGATATGGTCTGAATTGGTAAGCATCTGCCCAGCCGTCATAATCATATTTGACATTGCAGTAATGGAATTCGTCTTTACCGACGGTATAAGGAGGGGAATAGGCTCTCCAATCAGCTACTTTTTTTTTCTTTTTCTTGTAAATGCGTGATTGAGTTGCTACTGCTGCTGTCATTTTTTCTTTTTCCCCATCGAAGGATAATGCCTTTTGACGCAAGCTTTAATGCCCGATGGATTGGGTGCATTTCTCGCATAAGCGAGAGCGGCACGCGCTCTTTTTTTCGTATCCACTGGATAGGAGCCAGCAGCAGCGCCGCCAGACGGTCCACAAAAAGACTTCTTCGAGACGGATTTGTATTTGCCGACATTAGAGGAACCTTTACGCTTTTTTAGCTCTTTGAGCTTTCCGCGCTTTACTTCCATGCCTTTGCCGATTTTTACTTCTTTGGCCATGGTTTTTCCCTTTACATGGCTTGCCGTGAGCACAGCACTCACAGCAAGCTTCTTTTTTCTTCATGGATACTCTCTAGTATTGGGATTCATAGAGGTAGCTCTGCATAGGATTAACCTATTTTTTTTTTGAGCCTTTATCCATCGAAGCCACTTTGCCATAAGCATGACCGCGGAAGACTTTTTCAGCTCCCTTGGACTCATCGCGCCGTGCCTTCATTGACTGTTTTTTCTTCCCTCGGCGACGCATCCCTAAAGACTCATCCAACCGAGCATTGTAGCCTTGTTTTTTCTTGGCCATTTCATCACCTTTCATTATTGAATCAAAAATAATTTTTGCTTTTCCCGAACGTCTCAGCATTTTAGTACATCGAATCCGAAAGGTGACTGGCTACTTTTCCGTAGTTAAAGTCATTGTCAGAATCGATCTCTTTAATAGTGTCAGGATAATGCTCTGTATCCAGATATTTACGAGCTTTGGGATACTGCTCATAATCTGGCTCTTTGGGCAAGTTAGCAAATTCGCCATATCCTTTCCCATAATAGGATTTCCCCATATGGTAAAGCTGAGTTTCATTGTTCATGTTCCCCATTTTGGCGGGATCACGTGGCATTGCCATTGATTTTTTATTGGAATAGTGTTTAGGCATTGGCTCCCCCTAGGAGTTGCTGTTACGTTTAGCATACGTTGCTGTTTTCACCTGATGGTGAACGTTGAGCATACGTCTTTAAAATATTTTTTAACATTTTGCCAGCATTTTATCAATAATTTATTTGAATCAGGCGGTGGCTTGGATTGGTTGAGGAAGTTGCTCGTTACTTTCCTCTCGTACTTCGTCTTGCTTGATGGCATTAATAATCTCCACTTGGGTTTTTATATTCGTCAGATCAAGTGTTTGAAGCTCTTTCAAAGCTTTGACAAAATTAAGTACAGCCATTTCTTGATCTTTTTCAGCCTCAGCACGCCTTTCGATTGCTAAAGCTGAGTTCTCTTTGACTCGCGAAGCTCTTTCAATTCCAAGTCCATGATCAGCCACAGCCTTGGCTTGTAAGCTCTCGATTTGAGCCTGGAGTAGAGCAATCTGAGCTTGCTGCTGTTGTTGAGCTTGCTGGCTGGCTTGCTGTTCTTCCTGGGCAATATCTTCGATAAGCTCTTGTTTGTTGGAGAGAGTTGAGTTTTCCACAAGAATCTTTGTAGAAACTGGAATTCCGAGCTCTCGAAGCTGCAAGAGCTGAGCAAATTGCATTTGCCTTTGAGTAGAAGTATTCAACCCATCCTCAACCACCGCATCATACTTCCCAAAAGCTTTATGATAGAATTCGGGGGATGGTTCTTCCTGGATTATACGTTTGATTTTTCCCGGAGTGAAGTTGTTTTGCATGATCTGAACTAACAATCGGCCTAGGAGCTTCTGGGATAAGTCCAGTTGATCGTAGAGGATTTGGAGTGTAGTTAGCCCAGCTCCTTGACGAAGCATCGCTAGAACGCCTGCTTTTTCGTCTACGGCAGATCCTAGAAGTTCTTCGTTGACTCCAGAAATTTGAGCAATCTCTTCACCGAGAATTTGAGAAAGTTGAATCATGGAAGGAGGAACGTTAGGAGCCTCGATCCTTTCAACGTCTGTCATCTGGGCTTCTTGCTTAAGAGCAATCCCCTTTCCCTGCCCATTCAAGAAAACATCCGCTGGATTTACAAGGGCATTCTCCTTGTATTTGAAGCCAGAGGTGACTTGAGATTCTAGAATGTCCAGTTCTATAATCTTTCGTCGGTTATAGAGATATTGGCTATCTCTTAATCCCCTCACCACTCCTTGAATTCTCCAGGGGAAATATGGCATATCGGGATTAAAGTAACAGAAGAATGGCACAAAGGGATACATGTCAATATTAAGAGGATTTCTCCCATGATACATTACTCTACCCTGTACAACGATTCCTAGAGAGACAGTAGGGATAATCTCATTGATGACATCAAGCTCTGGATGAAGCTTTAAAAAATCTTTGAGAATTGCTTCATCACCTTTCCACTCGAGTGTATCACCAGTTTTAGTATCCACTAAAATCTTAGCTTCTCTATAATCCCTGTACCAGTACTCGTCATATGTCATGAGATTTCTCAAGCCATATTGATAAGATTCGGGCATGAATTGAAATTTGCCGTCTCTGTATCCACCTGTCATTAAAGCATCGATTTCATCACGTTTATGAGGAAGAAGGGATTTAACTTCCGGTTTTGTATAAAAACGCCTCATCCAAATGAAATTACAGTCACTTAAATCAGGATTCCTAAAGTAGGGATCAATCAAAAAGGAGTTGTAGGCAATATGGTTTATTCTAGGATCACCAGAAATCGGATCACTGCGGTAGTCGAGCCAAACATTCAAAAGGTTCATGCCTGTCGTGATCGAACCATCAAATGCTTTAGAGATCATCTCATAGCCGTCAGTGTAATCCATAAGCCAAAACATGAGCTTAGTGAACTGAGCTGCCGTGACCATGCTAGAGTTTTCACGAGGAGTAATCACAGTGGTTTTTCTGTGCTTTCTCTGAAATCCTGTAATCATGTTGCATACCCGACGTATGCGGTTGAAATTGAATACCCGTTTCCTAAATGAAGGAAGGTTTCCGAAGAGATCCGACCATAGTTGTTGATCGCCTTCCCTGAAGCGAGTATCCATATCTGCTTCAGACCAGAAGGATTGATTGATCGTAATGGCTTCTGTATAAGCCCGATCCATCTTTACGAGGAGATTTTTATCATCTTGAGGGATGTAATAATTGGGATCAAGTTGGGGGAAAAGAGCCATATTTTATCAAGTAAATTTTTTATTTTACTTTAATGCTTTTCCCTAAGAGTTTCAAACAGAAAAAAAGCCCATCTTTTAGATGGGCTTGCTCAAAGAACTACATACCCTACAATTAACGAAATAAACCGAAAATGAACATCAAGGATGTCGAGATAAATATAAGAGTTTTTTCAAATTATGCGCAAGGCTTTACCATTTTTTTAGACAAGTGAGTAATGGGAACGCATAACCCTATCACAATAAGTTTTATCGCCAAACTCACAATCATGATGTGCCATATATTGCCCACTAAGCCATAAAGAGCAAAAAATGTGAAGATAAGCGTATCTAAACCTTGGGAAAGAATAAGGGAAATGGTAGTTCTTAAAATTAACCATTTCTTCTCCATCCTTTCCCTAAGATACTGAAAAAATGCAATGTCGAGAAATTGGACTAAAATAAAAGAACAAATCGAGGTGATGATGATACGAGGCATGTTAGACAAAATAGCCACATAATGTCCATTCATTAAGTCATATGAATTAGGGGTATAGCTGAGATGGAGGATAGACATTAAACAAAACAGCCCACAAATCATGAAGGAGATAAAGACATGAAATCGCGCTTGTTTTTTTCCGTAATACTCTTGAAAAAGATTTAAGCCTAGAATATACGCGACTGCTAAAGAATCTGTTGCAGTGACATCTAAGCCGCAGAGATTGATCTGCTTCATAACGAACAAATTCATCCCTACGGCAATCGTGCACAAGGTTACATGCAGAGCCATCGCTCCTACCCTTAAACTTCCTAAGATAAAGGTTCCTAGAAAGAATAAGTGCTATAGAAGAATGCAAAAATTATGCACTCACAAGTTCCCAATCTGTAGTTAATGCATCGTCTTTTTCACAGATATAGGGAAATGCTTCCACATCTATGTCAGCGAACCGCACCTTCCCTTGGTCTGGCCAATAAGGGTGTGTATGCAACATCATTTGCATTGCAAACCAAATGTATTGCTCCTCTGGCCAAGAGGCACGTCTAGCCTTTTTACCTGTTTTCACGGCTTCTGCCATTTCTATGTAGTTCATAAAATCTCTCCTATTTTTCTCAGCGAGTAATCTTTTGCGGTCAGATTCTATCAAGTATTTAGGATTAACTGTTACTAAAATAACTCTTTGCATGACGGCCATGATAGCTCCTTGTTGCTATCACATGTATTAAATTTAAATTTTTATCGGAAGAAAAATTTACCGACCAAATTGACCAGGTTGTCTAAAAGGATAAGGTAGATCATCTTGGAAACCATAGGCTTTATTGTAGATTTTATCGATATCGTTTGCTGTTAATCTTTGTCCATCCTTATCGAAAAGATGCGTGAAAAGCGCATACCTCTCCGCATCTTTGGTATGATCATGTCTTTTAAGAGGTTCTTCTTTACCGTTTTCCGCTTGTTTCTTGTTCCATAGATAGTTACCGTATTCTTCAATGGTTCGGGTGCAATTCTTGCAAACTTTATAGGTTCCATTGAGAAGAAGCTTGTACTGATAGCGGATACCATTGAGCACGTCATTTTCTGCATCAAAAACTTGGGAAATTCCCTGCTTTCTACATTCAACTTTAAAGGAAGTAGCTGATGGATCAACATAGATTGCCTTCACGTTATAGCCGTTAATAAAACTTGCAAGATCATCCACGTATTCGGAGTCAGACTTCTGACGATTAGTTTGCGAAGAATCATATACATACTCCTTTTCACACCAAATGTTGGGAAACTGAGTGCGATCAATGCCAATTAAGACAAAAACACAAGGGTTTGTGGTTCCATAGTCCACGCCCACAATATATTCTTTTGCAAAAGTAGGAGGGTGATTGATGACATGAATATCATAATCAAAAAATGGATAGACAGCGCCTTCTGCAAGCACCCATTTTCCCTCGATATAACGCTGATACCAGATGCCTGAATACTCTTTTTTGATGTTTTCAACAAATTTAGCGTCTAAAGAGGGATTATCTTCTAAATTGAAGTTCCAGACTTTGAGATCGATTTTATCGTTATCAATGAGTTCTTTTTTTACCCAGTGAAATGGACTATCAGGGTTTGTGCCAGCAAAAAGTTGCGCATCTCTGACAGAAAGACGTGATTGGAGCATCTTGAACAATCCATAAGGAATAAGGGTAAGCTCGTCTATAGCAGCCCACGCAAGCGTAGATCCAGTTATCTTGTCTTGTGCTCTCTCGTCGGGTGCTCCGAGTAAGTGAATATGTCTTCCCCATAGATTCATTGACGAGGCTTTCGAAGTCGGAGCGGGTATACATAGCCAATCGCATAAAGGTTTCACCATATTACGTTGTAGAGATTCACGTGAGACTCCTATAAGCATTCCATCACCTGCAGGAGATTCACGCGCAGCTCTGGCCACACGGATATTTTCAGCAAAAGTCTTGCCTGAGCGTACGGAGCCTACGAGAAGATTGTACCTCGCATCTGAGTTTACGACGAAATCTCTTTGCTTAGCGGAGATTCCAAAGAAGCTTGGGATTTCATCCATTCAATAAACTCATCAAATTTATCTTTTTTAATTTCTAATTGGGGATCTTCTTTCTGAGAAAGATACTGCTTTCCAAGCCACATAAGCATTGTACAGTTTCCCCGATTGGCAAAAGCATTGAGAGCTTGGGCTTTTCTCAGATCTACACGCCAGCGCACTTCTGCTCGATTCATATCTACCCGATGGCATTTCATGAGAGCTTCTCGTGTGGTATTGAGAAGCGTAGCTATTTCATCATGTGGGCAGCCAAAATAGCAGAGTTCTTCAATGAGAGCTTTGCGCTCATCTTGAGTTAAACTATCCGATTTACTTTTTTCTATTAGCTCTTCAAACCTTTCCCTAGGCAGCCATTCTCTGAAATCGAGCATAGCATTCCAAGGAGAAGGGGGTGATGAAGATCTCTGTGTAGCTTTCGTCATCGTACTTCTTTAGTGGTGAAACCCAGACTATTCTAGAATCGTCCGAATAAACGATCCCATTCATACAGTCTTCGTAAAACTTTGCGAGATTGGATACGTCGGGTTTGCCGATAGGCATGAGTCGGCCGTCGAGTGCCATAGCTTTCTGGGTTTTATTCCATGTAGAAGGTATAGGCATGTGAAATACGAAGCGCACAAAAAGAGCAGTATCAAGAGGCTCACTATTGTATTGGTCTTTAAGGTGCTTCCGAACGTCTGAGGCTTCTTTGCTTTGTGGGAAATAGGTTTGCCGTTGGACATCAATTCTTCCCCCTTTGTTTTTTAAAAAAACTTTGGTTCGATGAGTCTTTTTAGCAATTGGCTTGCCAGGTATCCGAAAATATATCTCGTCCATACCTGATTATATAATAAAATATTTATTTTATAGGAAGCTTATTGCTCTTGAAGCTCTAAGCCAAGCTGGAGAAGAAAATCTCGGTCAGAAATGTATACCTCTTGCATGTCTGCATCTAATGCTTTAAATTCTTCAGTGTCTATATATTTAGCAATGGCAAAAACAGCAGTCTGTAAAGCCATCTGAAATTCATCTAATTCATTCATGAAAAATCTGCTTTAGCCTCGGGAATAGTTAGTTCATCGATATAAAAGTCTAATGGAGATACTTTGAGGTAAATTCTATCTTGATCTAGCAATCCTTCTTCTTCTGACTCCTTGATGTAACGCTCTAAGTCAAATTTATGGGGTTCATCCAAATGTAAAGCGGATTTACACCAAATATAGAGATTTTTGTCCATAAAATGATGGATTTTAGAAGGAAGAAGCAACTGAAGAGTATAATAAAGACATTTAATCTCTTGTCCAGTGCGTATAAAGTTAGACTTTCTTGCTACGACTAGGTTTTTTTGAAGTTCTGGAAGTTTTTCTTTCAGTTGAATCCATCTCATAGAACGGTTTTCCTGTGTTTTCTATCATTTTTTTAAAAAGGTTTTCTGATATTTCTTCCCATTCTTCGGGGTGTTTTTGCATAAATTCTTCAAAAGGCATAGGATTTTCATCTTCTAATCCTAAAGTTGTGTAACCGTGAAAACCAGGGGGAAATTCTGCAAATGCCCAATATTCTGGAGGATCAAGGCTTGCAAATTGTGAGTCTGTAAAAGGAATGGGCATCCAATAGCTTTTCAACTTATAGACTATCCTCATCGCAAAGTATGGAATTCCATCTCTCCAACAAGCTACTTTCAAGCCTTGAGGAGGTTCAACGTACGGAGTGTATTTCATCCATTCCATGCTTCTTTCTTCCAAGCCATTGTCTATAATTCCCTTGCGGACATTCGCATATCCTTTTGATGCGGTAACATGTTTTACACTTATAGCCTTTTTTAATGTAATCTTTTTTCGTCATACGCCCCCACATGGAATTGAACCAAGGTTTGCAGATCGACAATCTGCCGTGCTGACCACTGCACCATAGAGGCATAAAGCTCTACCCAGATTCGAACTGAGGCTTACTCATAGAAAGTGAGCTGTGCTAACCGCTACACTATAGAGCCAACTTAAGCAACTATGTGATCTTACGATAAACATTTTCTAAAATAGGTAAAAGAGTTTTGAGAGTCACATGCAATTTTCTCAAACTATCAAGCACAGTATTGTCTCCTTTGAGACTCTCTTCCCATGTCTTTAACGCATTCTCGAAATCGTAAAGTGCAGTAGAAAAAGCATTAGAAGAACGTGAAAAGCAAGGAGGATGTGAGTGATAATGTTCATTCATCGACTATTTTATCTACCGTTGGCTCTTCACTAAAATTTACTTCATCTAAAAATCTTTCTATGAATTGCAGTTCATTCATAAGAAGAACTTTTTTATTTATAGATAAACATTTTTCATTACCTATCAATTTAAAGAGATTCTGAGTTGCTTTTACAGCTTGTAAACAATAATCATCATTATAAGGTACAACTACACCCATAATCTCCTAAAAACGGGGTGTGACGATGCATCGTCCACCCCAAACGAAAAACGTTTCCGCCTAGGCAGTGGTGAGAATCGAACTCACTTGTTTACGCTTTGCAGGCGTAAGTCTAACCTTTACACCGCCAATTGGAAGGGATGGATTCGAACCACCAACGACTTGATCCAAAGTCAAGTATTCTACCATTGAACTACCTTCCATCTCTGGGCAAGTAGGGTTCGAACCTACAACCTTTCGGTTAACAGCCGAGAGCACTACCGATTGTGCTATTGCCCAACAATCTTTAGCTTGGTTGCAACCTTTGCATAGTGGCGTTCAATCTTGCGTATTTCTTGCCTAGAGCGTTCACGACCATTCTTGTCTAGATATGGACACCTCAGCATTGGATGCTGTTCGCTGCCATACTTTCGGCATACATCTGGCCTATCCTCGTAGATATTACACGTTAAATCTTTATTTAAAAATGGACAATAGCCGTCTGCTGTAAATGGAAGAACCAATAACCTTTTCTTTTTATCAATTGGATCTACAGCGTCAAAGACATGCTGAGAGATTGGCTGTCTTACAACCTTATGAAGATTACGAGTGAATATCTCTTGCTCAATAGGGGCGACCATACAGCATTGAGCTTGGCATTTAGGATGCATCTTCTTACAATCAAACGTCGTCATCACGCCATCCACAAAAAGCACATCTTCCAGTAGCTACGGCGACTGCCCAATTCTCTCTACCGTTGACTGGATCACATTGCATGCATCTTTGAAGATAGAGTTGGCCATTCTCAACCCAGTTCGTGCGATTTTGGAGTTGGGCTTCTCTTGAGATTCTATTGCTTTTGGGTTTCTTTTTCATAATGTCTACCTAAAGTGATGTTTTTTAAGGATAGTGGGATTAAGTTGAAGAATCATTATAGCGCCTAAACCTTATTGGTTTCCCTAGATTCGCAAAAGGCACGTGCTTTGTATTTATGTCTTGAGAGTATTTCATGGTGGCTTCTTTTAGCGCACTTAAAATGATAAAAGGGTTGTTCCGTAACGAATTCTGTCTTTGCTTCGTGGTCTTCTTTTTGCGTTTTGATCGACTCATACATCTCTAAAATTTCATTATATAGTTGTTCGCATTTGATTTTTTGACCAGGGCATTTATCAAGTTTTTTCCATAATTGAGAACGAACATATTTTAAAATGTTTAATATATCTTCTTCATCATCTTTAAACTTAGGTGAAGGAAGTGACAATAATAATCTTGAAAAGTTTTGGACTATGGGTAGTGGTAAGACATAGGTTGTAATGGCTCTCATTGCGTCTGATAATTAATATTATGTTGCATTCACTCCGATCGTAAAACGCTATATTTAAGGCATTTGATTTCTTTGCAACAATTTTCAAATTTAAAACGTGCTCACACATAGCTGTGAAGGGGGTGAATTTTTATATAGTTTCAATGTAAATCCGATCGATTTAAAAAATCTCTACTAATATTAATTTCTGCTCTTAGTGCTACATCAAGTAAAACTTTTATGTTAGGTAAAGCATCCGAAAGCCAAGACATAAAAATTAAACTTATGGTCATATCAAGATCCAGTTGCTCTTTTTTATCCATCTCCATACGCCGAAGTTCTAAGGATGCGATACTCTTAGCTACTGTTCTAAAGCCTACAAGAACATCGGCTAGTTTGTCTTTCTCATCCTCAGAAGCTTCTTCCAAAATTGCATGGAAGCTCTCCACCGAATCATTTACTCTCTTCTGGAGCTTTTCCATCTTCAACCTTTTGTTGTGGCACGACTCTTTCTATGATCATCACATGCTTGAGCTGGGTAGCTGTCTTAAGAACTCCGTTCTCATCGCATTCGTTAAGAGTGGCATGTTCCCAGTCATTCTGAAGCATTTCTTTTAATTGCATGGATTGAATGCCATTAAGGGAAAGCACACCTGCCGATCCATTCACAAATGTGACTTTGTAATGATAAATAGTGTTTTGCAGCATCTGAGTCCGCTCTTGTAGTACTTTAAGCTCTTCGGCTGTTAGCTTTGCTTGGCGCGGTTTAGCACTCGGTTTCATCTTTCCATTCTTCATAGAGTTCCTCAATTATGTTTTTAACGTTAGTAAATCTAGGATCTTTAGCATAGAGCATCTCAAGAACAGGAAGAGATGATCTGATAGCCGTAAAGTTTTGATCTACTGTCTCGCAAATCTTTCTCATTGATTTAGGCAAACCCATCAATGAATTATTTCCGGAATTTATTTTATCAAAACTTTCTTTCATAGCCTTAGAGACTACAGGGTTGTTTATCGTAGCGTCTAATCCGGGGAAAAGCCTCTCAACTTTAGGAGATATTTGTCTTGCTAACTTCGCAGTGCGTGTTTTCTGTCTCTCTCTCATTTTCATCCTCTTTCAACCAATTTTTTACTAGCTGCATGAGCTTTTTGTACCGCCTTCTGCGTCGTATAGTACTCAACATCAAAGCATCGTAGAGCATTCTCAATGCAATGCATGACATGAAGCAGTAATGACGCAACAGCGAATTCTTTTTTCTGACATTCATACGTTAAACAAGTCTCAAGAGATTCCTTTGCTCTCAAGAGATAATCAATTGTTGCCTCGAGGTTCAATTCTATAGGTTTTGATTGTACAGTCATAAAACACGAATAAGCTCGTTATCAAAGCTCCAAGATCTTCCATTGCTTCACATACCCCGAAGAATGGCTCAGTATCTGGAAATGTATCCACTTTCTCTTGCAATGCATCTACATATGCCAATGTCTTAACGAAGACTCTATGCCAAGCCATTACATCTACAGTTTTAATAGCAACAGTGTTGTCATCAACGATCTGCAAATCCAAATTCAGCTCGGGCATCAACTCTTGGCAACGAGAGAGTGCTTTGTTGGCGGGTAACATTTTGTAACTTCTTTTGTTCATCAAATGTAAGCTTTCCCATAGAAGACATAACAGTCTTAGAGAAGAAAACGACGTGCTTATCGACTACATCGCTTACTCTTTTCTCTCCGAAGTTATATTCTCTAGGATAGACTCTTCCATCAATTTCTAATCTCTTAGCTAATGTGGACATTTCAGCTCCGTAGATTTCGGTTCTATCTACAAAGATCACCCAAAAGGGAATCTTAGTTTGAGCTGCAATAGCCTTGTAAACCGCCCAATCAGATAGGTTGAAACCAATCTCATTGTATTTATCATTCAAAGGATGACTTCTTGTCTTTGTTTTCACTTCGGCATAGAAGCAATCTGAGAAGTCAAAATTTGGTGGTTTATATGGCTTACAAACGAACATATCAAAGGGATGGTATCTTCCTACACCCCATCCATGAAAGTTGCACCTTGGGCAGCTAAATCCGTTCTGGAGCCTATAAACGAGATATCCCTTATCGATGATATGTTTGGCGAATATAGACTCACCCAATGCGCCTGTCGAATCTGCTATCTGCTGAAACGTCATGAGTGCTTCCAGTTCGTATAGTTAAACCGTTGCCCTAAAAACGCCCAAGTAGGTAGACTCGATTGGCTAATCTCTATGACATGTAAGCAATTATCTATGTCACCCTCTTCGAAGATTACAGGTTGGTTATCATGCTCCTCTGTTTTCTTGAGAAGCAACTTAAACCATTCCCCTATCTCTTCCTTAGAGCTGAAAAAGCCTTTCTCACTCAACAAAGGCGGTTGGGATCTAGCCCAGTACTTAATTAATCCGGACATCGTATTTCTCGATTGCAATTGAGAGCATAGAAGCTGTCGCTTGCATCTTACGCAAGGTGTCCAAGATTGAAAACTTTCCTTGGAAATACTGGCTATTTGTACGAAGATAATTTTCTAAATCCATACTCTCAAAAGAAATCATATCAAGCGCATGCTTCATCGCCCCCACTGAGAAAACGAATTGCCCGTTGTCGTAGTGGTGTGGTTCGAAGACGGTTCGCATATGCTGATCGAACTCTGATGTTGGCATCTCTACAAAATCTTTCAAAATGGCAACTCCTCTGCTTCAAAGACAGGATCTTTAGGCGCAGCTTCAGGATGCTTAGATAAATAATCATCTACAGCCTTCCTAAGCTCTTCTTCAAATCCCTTTCCTGTGCTTGGCATGTCAAATTTCCAGATAGGCACATAACGCTTTTGGTCATGAGCCTCTACATACTTGCTCGGAAAGTTAAACCAACGTTGCTCTCCTTTCCTAAATTCTTGCATAAAACACATCTCTCCTTTCCAAGGATTGATGCGAATATCGAATTCAGCAACCTTCGAGCCTTTAATACATGGAGTGTAATTGGTGACAGTGATCATGCTACTCATACCGCAGTACCCCCTTTAGCCATTAGCTTTAGAGCGTCGCGATTGAGTGCGTCTGTGCTTTCATAGTCTCTATAAAAAGAGCCTTGCTTCTTGACTTCAATTCTCAGTTTACCCGAGCTTGCGTCATAATTTATATAATCTACTTTCGTATAAGGAAAACAGACTTTCTGGAAATCCTCTCTCGTGAGGATAAAATAATTCTTGTTAAATTCAAGATCAACAAAGCGCATATTACAACCTATTCTTTCTGCAAGACGAGTTCTAGCAAATATTTTATTTTTTCACAATTTTTTTCTGAAAATAAATTAAAAAAATCTTTTTGGTTAACAAAAATTAACCGCCTATGCTATCTTTACTTTTCTTTCTTAAACATAAGGAGAAGAAGATGAAAACCTTAGAGATACTTTCTCATCTTAAAAGTGAAGCCAACCGACTTCATTCTACTTCAAAAGAATGCTTTCAAAATTGGAATAAAGAAGTCTGTGCCGATAAAAAAATCCAATGGTGGGATTTGGCATGCCTCTATAGCTCTGAAGGCGACAAAGTTTTACAAGCGTTAACTTTACTAGCTGAAACTTGGGCACTGGATTAAACAATGGGGGAATTTTCCCCTTTTTTAAAATAAAAGGAGATAAGTTAATAATGTTTACTTTCAAACAAACAGAATTCAAAGGAAGAAGGATATTTCCGGATAGTACAGATCCAGATTTAATCAAAGATGTCTATGATTATGATCTTTTTACTGTGGGTATCTATGACGCTAACAATAATTGGATACCCCATAGTGATCACCCATCCATTGAAGAAGCAGTAAGAGAAATTAAAAAATTAAATAAGGAAACACATGGAAATTAACGGCGAATATTTTTACGAAACGTTGGAAGAAGCACAAGAAGCTCTCCAAAAAGCCTTTTCGGACTTCATAGGCTACTATGTCTACAAAGGCGAAGGGATGAATGCTGTAGAAAGAGCACGATCTATGGTAGCAGATCAATGCGAAATCGTTAAACTTAAACTTCAAAGGAGAGTTCATGGAAAGTAAACCCCCATCAACAGTTAAAGAATGCATTCAAGAGCTAATTCATGTCATCGATGAATCTCAAAACATGAGTGACGATGAAAAGGTTATTCTAATGGATGCGATCCGTACATCACTCTATGCCTTCCTTAAGCTTAAAGAATGGATTTCAGAAATCTAAAAAGCCTATGGAACGAAAGGTTCAAAAGTCTGTTGAAAGGGAGAGCTTGCGTTTGGCAAGCTCTTCCTCGCATGTCTTCTCAAAGTTTTTATCTCCAAAAGTAAGGTAAGTCGATGTCATCCCATTGATAAACTCAATGTAATTGTACCCCTCCATAATATCCTTCCTATTAGGAAAGCTAGTGATGATCCAATGCGTAAGCTGCTTATGAGCTTCCACCTTATCCTCTTTGCTAGGAGTCGCCGTCAGCCAATACTTCTTCTTAGCACAATCCATCATCCAAGCCTTGATGTTTTCAGCTTCATGCTTATGAGCCTCGACATATTTGATGAACGACTCTTGCTCCTCATCCGTGAGTATTTTCATGTATGGTTGCTTCTTATCATAAAGAGACAACGACTCGCCTTTAGGCGTTGTTGTTTTTCTCTTAAGATTAGTCTTCTTTTCTTTAGTATTCTTATAGTGCAGGTTTCTGGAATCCTCATTACCGGAATCCCAGGAACTTGAATCGCGGTAAAATTTTTTGAATTCTTCTTGAACCTTCTCTATATCTTCTTTAGATGCTTTGACTTCAAAGAAGGCGTATCCATAAGCCTGCTTACCAAATTTCCCATTAGCCCGTTCTTGGAAAATTAGTCTAGCTGCGTATCCTTCATCGATTAACTCTTGAAAATAGGAATACATTTTTTGCCTTCCTTCTTTGCGAGTTTTGTATAAATTTTTAGGAAAGATGTTCCAGGTTTCTTTGTGAGAAAAAACGTAAGTTAAGAGGCCCAGTGCACCAAAACTTAGCGAAGCATCGCGAACCGTTTTGTTGTGCATCTGAGTAAATGGATTTTCTGCATTATGTACAGCGCGAAAATAAGCTGTAGAAAATATTTGTGATGTTTCTTTTTGTGTAGTTCGTGTAGTATTGCTCATATTCGGTAACTCCATTTACGTTTTAGGGGTGAATTTAGAAGAGAGATTGCCACTCTCTTCTTAATAATTTCTGTTAAGAAATCTT
>Ga0079224_100001116_pt1 | contig 29643 bp, 32 predicted proteins | sample Stecom2015_FD_80414 | JGI IMG/M metagenome (GOLD analysis project Ga0079224, IMG submission 80414) | Agricultural soil microbial communities from Utah to study Nitrogen management - Steer compost 2015 | ecosystem: Environmental > Terrestrial > Soil > Agricultural land | place: USA: Utah... | reverse complement strand
GCCAACGCTTGTCCATGCCAAACCTGTAACGCTTCCAATCCGCATTTCTTTACTGTGCTGCTGATGCCTGTAACGAGGAATCTTCAAATACTCTTCAACTTTATTTTCATCAACTACAAACTTTGTAATCTTCTTTGTTTTACCGTTAGACGATTCCTTTAAAACAATATCACGTGCAAGCTTTCTGCAGATTGCTGCTAATTCACGTTCAAGATTTCTTACTCCGGCTTCACGTGTATATTCTGAAATAACTTTTTTTAGGGCATCATCTTTAAACTCAATGTTCTTATCGGTAAGACCATGAGCCTGAAGCTGTTTGGGAAGAATATGCCGTTTTGCAATTTCAATTTTATCGTATTCAAGATATCCGGGAAGATCAATTATTTCCATTCTATCCTGAAGCGGAAGAGGAATATTATATCTAACATTTGCAGTAGTAATAAACATTACCTGTGAAAGATCGTAATCAACTTCAAGGTAATGATCATTAAATGTGTTGTTCTGTTCAGGATCCAGAACTTCGAGCATTGCTGATGAAGGATCACCGCGGAAATCCATGCTCATTTTATCAATCTCATCAAGCAGCATAACAGGATTTATTGATCCCGCTTTACGCATTGATTGAATGATTTTTCCCGGCATAGAACCAATGTATGTTCTGCGGTGTCCTCTTATCTCAGCTTCATCTCTAACTCCGCCGAGACTAATTCTTACAAATTTTCTTCCTAATGCACGTGCAATTGATTTACCGAGGGATGTTTTACCAACGCCGGGAGGGCCTACAAAGCAAAGTATCTGTCCCTTCATTTGTTTAACAAGATTCAGGACAGCGATATGTTCAATTATTCTTTCCTTTGGTTTTTCAAGTCCAAAATGATCTTCATCCAAGCATCTCTTTACGTGCTTAATATCAAGATTGTCTTTTGTTTTTTTAGACCATGGAACTTCAACAAGCCATTCAAGATAGTTTCTTATAACTGTAGATTCTGGAGACATTGGAGGAGTTTTCTTCAACTTATTCAGTTCTTCAAGAGCCTTAGTTTCGGCCTCTTTAGGCATCTTATCTTTTTTTATCTGTTCACGTATCTTTGCATACTCCGGTGCGCTGTCATCATCATCGCCAAGTTCATCCTGCAAAATTTTAATCTGTTCCTGGATTATAAATTTGCGCTGGGTTTTTGCAATATTTTCCTGAACTTTATTATCTATTTCTTTTTCAATTTTCAGAATATCAATTTCAGAATTTAAAATCTTTATAACTTCATAGTATTGTTCTTTAATTGTAAATTTTTCAAGTATATTCTGTTTAACTTCAATCAGTTGATTAATATTTGCAGCTACATAGAATAATTTTCTATCCGGCTCTTCAATATTTTCAAATGCTGATAAGGCTTCATTTGGAATATTGCGGCTGATCTTAACATAATCTTTAAACAACTGAGACATCTGCCTTACCATTGCATTCATCTCATGATCATTTTCAAGCTCAGGTACAACTACTTCAATTTTACCTTCAAAAAATTCTTTCCGGTTTGTGAACTCTACAATTTTTCCCTGCAGTAAACCATCAACCAAAATTTTCATCAATCCATTAGGAAGTTTTAATATCTGAACGATCTTTGCAACAGTTCCGGCAGGATAAATATCTTCTTTCTTCGGATCTTCTATGTTAGATTTTTTTTGTGCTGAAAGGAAAATATATTTTGTCTTATCAAGTGCGTAATTAGCGGCTTTAATAGATTGCTCACGGCCAACAAGAACAGGAAAAATCATGTAGGGAAAAATTACTATATCTCTTAATGGCAGGATAGGCAGCACTTCCGGAATGTTATCAACTATGGAAGCATTTGCAGCCATTTCCTCTAACTCATCTTGTCTCTTCAATCGTACTCCTTAACTAGATTAATTGATGCACGAATATACCAAATATAGCAGGGTCATTCAAGGAACAGAATTATGTATCAAATTCTGATCTTAAATCAAATTAAAGGAATGATTTAATTATATTTGAAACAAAAAATTCAGGTTGAATTATGATTTATGATGTAATTGAAGCAGCAAAAGAAGCCGGTGAACTTATAAGAAATAAATTCCGGACAGAGGTAGAAATAAATTTCAAGAGCAATGAGACTGATCTTGTAACAGAAGTTGATAAAGCTTCTGAAAAAATCATTCTTGAAAATATCAGGAAGAAATATCCTTCACACGAAATTCTTGCAGAAGAAAGCGGAGAAACAAAAACCGGTTCAGAGTTCAGATGGGTGATTGATCCGATTGACGGAACAACAAACTTTGCTCACGGTCTTCCGATTTTTTCTGTATCAATCGGTGTTCAGAAAAATGGTGAAACCATTATTGGAGTAATTTATGATGTAATGCAGGATATTGTTTATTCATGCGAGAAGGGAAGCGGTTCATTTGCAAATGGGAATAAAATTTCGGTAAGCAGTAATGAAAATTTGAGAAGAGGAGTTTTGGTAACGGGATTTCCGTACAACATTGCTTCCAATCCTGAAAATGCTCTGGAGAAATTTGTGGCGTTAACAAAATCAGCAAGAGGAATTAGAAGATTAGGCTCTGCAGCAATTGATCTTTGTTATGTTGCCAAAGGTGTTTTTGATGGCTTCTGGGAATTGTTTCTTAATCCCTGGGATATTTGTGCCGGTATTCTTTTGGTTGAAGAAGCTGGCGGAATGGTAACTGATTTCTTTGGAAATAAAATTGATATTTTTTCTAAAAGAATTTTAGCTTCAAATGGAAAGATTCATAAGAGTATACTGGAAGTACTTAACAACAATTGAATTTACGAATCGAAAAATTTGTGAATTAACGAATATGTGAAAGAATTCACGGACAGAAACAATAAAAATTTTTAATCAGTTCCTTGTGAAGATTAACTAAAAATTGAAATTATTTATCAGAGCCGGAATACATTTCTTCAATCAAATTTGAGTAGCGTTCTTCAACAAATTTTCTTTTAACTTTTAAGCTTGGAGTTATTTCTCCTGCTTCAAGTGTAAGAGGCTTTGCAAGCAATGTAAACTTTCTTATCCTTTCATAATTAGCAAGCTTTTTCTGAAAACGGGACATTTCAGTTTCAATTAATTCATATACTTCCTGTTTCTTTGCAAGATCTTCTACAGTGTTGTATGAAATATTTCTCGCATCAGCATATTCTTTTATTGCTTCATAATCCGGAACGATTAGTGCGCTGAGATAAGTTCTTCTATCTCCTATAAGTACAAACTGATCTATGTATTTACTCGCAAGGAATAAATTTTCTATGGGAGTTGGAGCAATATATTTACCTGTTGAAGTTTTAAACAAATGTTTTTTTCTATCTGTAATAATTAAAAATCCATCTGAATCAAAATGCCCGATGTCTCCGGTATGAAGCCAACCATCTTTTAAAACTTCATTTGTTTCTTTTGGATTTTTATAATAGCCCTGCATAATGTTTGGTCCGCGTGCAAGTATTTCTCCATCCGGTGCAATTTTTATATCAACTCCGGGCAAAGGTTTGCCAACTGTTCCGAATTTAAAATCATCAATACGGTTTACTGCAATTACCGGGGAAGACTCTGTTAATCCATATCCTTCAAGAATAATTATCCTCAATGCTTCAAAAAATTCACCAAGATCTTTTGATAAAGCCGCACCGCCGGAAATAAAAAATCTTAACCTTCCTCCAGTTTTTTCTCTGATCTTGCTAAGAACAAGTTTATCTGCAATCTTATATTTGGCTGATAGAGCAAAATTAAGCTTGCCGGATTTTTTTGCCTGAGCATATTCTTTGCCGGCTGCAACTGCCCAATGAAAAATTTTTTGTTTTGATTGCGGCTGGCTCTCAACATTTTTAATTACGCGGGAGTAAATTTTTTCAAAGAGTCTGGGAACAGTTGTTAACAAAGTTGGTTTGGCTTCAATCAGATTTTGAGCAACCGTATCAATACTGTCAGCAAAAAAAATAGAACCGCCTGCTGAAAGACATGTATAGTATCCCGCCATTCTTTCAAAAATGTGGCAGAGCGGAAGGAATGATAAAAATGTATCATGCTGATTAATCGGGAAAGCATCCAGTGCCGCGTGAACATTGCTTAAAATATTTTTATGTGTCAGCATAACGCCTTTGGGTTCACCGGTAGTGCCTGAGGTATAAATAATTGTGCATAAATTGTTTTCATTTACTTTGCTCAGTTCATCATTAAAATATGAAGGATGATTTGTACGGAAAGTTTTTCCCATTTCCTGAATTTCTTTAAACGTATGCAGACCTTTCGTTCCTTCAATTACATCCTTTTCGTTCATTAAAATTATGAACTGAAGTCTGGGGCAGTTTTCCCTGATCTTCAAAATTTTATTTAACTGAAGTTTATTTGAAATAATTACAGCTTTTGATTCAGAATTATTTAAAATAAATTCAATTGAGTTTGCTGTAAGAGAAGGATAAACAGGAACATCAACTGCACCAAGCCCGAGAATTGCCATATCGGAATAGATCCATTCAGGTCTGTTCTCGGCAATTATAGCAATCTTATCATCCCGCTTTATACCAAGTGAGGCAAGCCCGTTGGCAAATAATTCAGTTTCTTCTTTAAATTCAGAATAAGCTATTCCTGTATATCTATTACTTACCTTTCTGCTCATCACAAATTTTGGATTATCTTTTCCAAAATCTTCTGTGAGAAATTTAAAAAGTTCAGGAACAGTTTTGAATGGTTTTAAAATCGGCACTATCTCTCCGTTAAAACTTGGCTGTGAAAATAGCTTCACCTTTTAATAAAAGCAATATCAGGCGGCAAGTAGTAAAAGAACAAAAAGTTATTCCGGCAATGAGATTAAATTATTCGTTCTCTTTAAATATGATTATTTTTATTCCGGAAAAAAAATAATGGAATTATGCAGATAAAAGAAAATTATTCACTCAAACCATATAATACATTCGGCATTGATGTAAAAGCCAAAGTGTTCATTGAAATTTTTAATGAAGAAGAATTACGTGAAGTTTTATTTTCTGAAGAATTGAAAGATCAAGAAAAAATAATTTTAGGCGGTGGCAGTAATGTTTTATTCATAAAAGATTTTGATGGCGTTGTTATTAAGAATTCAATCCCGGGAATTAAGATTATTAAAGAAACGGATTCACATGTATTTATTGAAGCGGGTGCGGGTGTAATTTGGCACGAACTTGTTCTTTTCTGTATTAAAAGAAATTTTGGAGGAATTGAAAATCTCTCACTTATTCCCGGCACTGCCGGAGCTGCTCCAATGCAGAATATTGGGGCATACGGGCAGGAATTGAAAAATGTTTTTTACAGCCTGCGCGGGATAAATCTTATAAGCGGAGAAACTGAAACTTATTTCAATGAAGACTGTAAATTTGGTTACCGTACGAGCATCTTTAAAAAAGAATTAAAAGACAAATTTGTAATCACTTCAATTACACTTGTACTTAGTAAGCAGCCCGAATTAATTCTGGAATACGGTGCGATTAAAACCGAACTTGAAAAATTTAAAAAAGAGAATATCACAATTAAAGACGTAAGTGATGTTGTAATTGCAATCCGCAAAAGCAAACTTCCTGATCCTGCTGAAATAGGAAATGCCGGAAGCTTTTTTAAAAATCCTATTTTAACTGAAGAGAAATATTTTGAACTGAAAAATAAGTATGATGATGTTGTTGGTTATCCGCAAAACGGAAAACAGGTAAAAGTTGCGGCTGGCTGGCTAATTGAAAAAGCTGGATGGAAAGGCAAACGGATTGGTGATGCCGGGTCTCATGTTAAGCAGTCTCTTGTACTTGTTAATTACGGTAATGCGTCCGGAAAAAATATTTTGGATCTTGCCCGTCAGATTAAAAATTCCGTATTTGAAAAATTTGGAATTATGCTTGAAGAGGAAGTGAATATTATTCAGTAATATCAAGGGCAGGATTTTCCTCACATCCCGTTTTTGTTGTTTGTTTATTTAGACCGATCTCACTAAGTTTTCTCCAACCCAACGTTAAATTTTAATGCAGCCAAAAGCTGTTAATTAAAATTAAAGGAGAAAACCAATGAAAAGTTCAAAAGATGAATCTCAGGTTTTATCTGCTTATGAAAAAGCTGCAAGTGAGGGGATTGATCCGCGATGCATTCCTCAAAAATTGAATGGTTCCGTTCCTGAAGATCAGCAAATAATTTATCCCGCTTACACAGAGGAAGAGCATAACCGCTGGAAAAGATTATTTGAGAGACAGATGAAATTTTTGCCCGGCGCTGTATGCGATGAATATTTGGAAGGCGTAAAAAAATTAAAGTTCACTCCGGATAAAATTCCTGCGCTAAAAGATTTAAGTACTATATTTAAAAGAACCACAGGCTGGCGTGTTGCACGCGTGCCGGGACTAATTCATGAACAGAATTTTTTTGAAATGCTCCGCAGAAAAGTTTTTCCTTCAACCGATTATATAAGAGGTGAAGAGGAACTTGATTACACACCCGCACCAGATTTGTTTCATGATATGTTTGGTCATATGCCAATGCTTACCAATCCGAATTTTGCATCCTTTTACCAGATGTTTGGTGAAGCCGCATTAAATGCCAAGGGTATTAACCGGAAATATCTGGAAACATTTCATTGGTTTACGGTTGAGTTTGGTTTAATAAGACAAATGGAAGGAATACGAATTTACGGTGCCGGAATTGTTTCTTCACTTGGTGAAGTTCAACATGCACTTTCTGATGATGTTGAAGTAAAAGATTTTGTGGTTGAAGATTTAATTCACCAGGAATATGATGTTTGGCATCTTCAGCCTGTGCTGTTTGCAATAAATTCCTTTGAACAGCTTGAACAGGGATTTAAAGAATGGACCGGAAAAATCGGTTTGCTGAAGTAGTTCAGAAATTTTAATCTTTAAAAGAAACTAAAATTTCATCTTTAAAAATTTTAAGAAATATTTTTTTAGCTTATGAGCTTTATTGGTGCATCTCATCCGGATGATATCAACATCACAACAGGTAGTAAATTAACTGAATCAATTCATTCCTTTTAAAATCCGTCTATCAACTCAACTTGAATAAGCCTCCATTATTATCTAATTTTCAATAAAACTTACCGGAGAACAAAATGATTGAAGAAGGAAAGAATGCGCCCGATTTTAAATTGAAAAATCAGGATGGAGAAACTATATCATTAAAAGATTTTGAAGGAAAAAACATCGTACTTTATTTTTATCCGAAAGATGATACATCAGGCTGCACTGCTGAAGCATGCGCATTCAGGGATGATTTTCCTAAGTTTGAAAATATTGATGCTGTTATTCTCGGCGTAAGTCCTGATTCAGTAGAATCTCATAAGAAATTTGCTGAGAAGTATAATCTGCCGTTTAATTTATTAAGTGATGAATCGAAAGAAGTTTGTGAGAAGTACGGTGTTTGGCAGCAGAAAAGTATGTATGGCAGAAAATACATGGGAGTTGTGCGCACAACTTATATTATTGATAAAGATGGCAGGGTTAAAAAATTATTCACCAGGGTTAAAGTAGATAACCACAATAAAGAAGTTATGGAAGCACTTCAAAACGGATCATAGTAAATTCATTCTTTAACTAAAGATTTAAAATGTTATACGTTACCAGAAGAGAAAGATTCAGCGCTGCACATCGATTATTCAATCCTGATTTAAGCGATGAAGAAAACTTTAAATTATATGGAAAGTGCAGCAATCCAAACTGGCACGGGCATAATTATGTGCTTGAAGTTGTTGTTGCCGGAAATGCCGATCCAAAAATCGGATATGTTATTGATCTGCATGTTTTGAAAAAAATTATTCACGAACATGTACTACAAAAAGTTGATCATAAAAACCTTAATATTGATACAGATTTTATGAAAGGAATTTTACCATCCGGTGAAAATATTACAAAAGCAATCTGGCATCAGCTTGAGGATAAGCTGCCATCGGGCAAGCTGTATTCTGTAAAACTGTATGAAACAGAAAATAATTATTTTGAATATCGAGGAGAATAAATTGAACCATTCAGAAGTTCAGAAATTGATAACTGAATTATTAAAAAACATAGGAGAGAATCCAGCAAGAGAAGGATTAATTAATACCCCTCACCGTGTAGCAGAATCTTATGAGTTTTTAACTTCCGGTTACGGTAAGAAAATTGAAGAAGTAATGAACAACGCAGTCTTCCATGAAAAATATGATGAGATGGTGCTTGTAAAAAATATTGATTTCTATAGTTTGTGTGAACATCATATGCTTCCTTTTTATGGCAAGGTTCATGTTGCATACATTCCAGATGGAAAAATTATCGGCTTAAGCAAAATTCCGAGATTGGTTGAAGTTTATTCCAGAAGGCTGCAGGTGCAGGAAAGAATGACTCAGGAAATTGCAGATACTATTGAAAAGTATCTTCAGCCGAAAGGTGTTGCAGTTGTATCTGAGGCTTATCATATGTGTATGATGATGCGGGGTGTTGAAAAACAAAATTCATCCGCAACAACAAGCGCTGTTCATGGAGTCTTTCAGGAAGATCCAAGAACGAGAGCAGAGTTTTTAAATTTAATCTCGAGTAAAAATCTAAATGGCTAAAAAAAAATCAGATGGAATCTGGATTACCGGTGCAAGCTCTGGAATTGGTAAAGCTGCTGCAAAGGAATTTGCACGTGTTGGTACAAAGGTTTATGTATCAGCCAGAAGAGTAACAGAACTTGAACGGCTCAACAGAGAATTGAAAGAAGAAAAACTCAGCGTTGAGATTCATCCCTGCAATGTTGCATCTTCAGCAAATGTTGATCAAACTGTAAAAAAAATTTCTGCAGAAAGTAACATAAGTTGCCTTGTGAATAATGCCGGAATTACTTCCTTCAAATCAGCGGAGGAAAACTCTGTTCCTGAAATAAAAGATATAATAAATACAAATCTGCTTGGATCAATCTATGCAATTAAATACGTTCTTCCTCATATGATTGAAAACGGAGGAGGAACGATAATAAATATTTTATCATCAGCAGCAAAAAGTACTTTTGCAAACAGCAGCGCTTACACAGCTTCCAAAATGGGATTACTCGGTTACACAAATGTTCTTCGTGAAGAGCTGCGCGATAAAAATATTAAAGTTGTAAATGTTATTCCCGGCGCAACAGAAACCGCAATGTGGAGTATGGATATTAGGAAAGAAAAATCTGAACGAATGATGAGTCCTGAAGATATTGCCAGAGTATTGGTATGGATTTATCTTCAAAAAGGAAATATGGTTACAGAAGAAATTGTTTTAAAACCGATAACCGGTGATTTGTAAATAGAATTTTATGATTTGATTATGAGGTTCAGGCAGATTTCAGACCGTATTAACCGTCCTTAAATCATACCTTTATTAAATCAAAATATAAAAGGAATTAAAATGGCAGATAAACAAATTTCAATTGTTACCGGCTCAAGCAGAGGAATTGGTTTAGCCATTGCAATAAAACTTGCAGAGGCTGGCCACAACGTTATGCTCTTTGGCAGAGATAAGGAAGCATTAAAATCTGCACAGAAAAAATTAACTGATGCCGGATCTGAATCAGATTATTTTATTGGTGATGTTGCTGATCCTGAATTTGCTGATAAATCGGTTTCACAAATTGAAAATAAATTCGGAAAAATCGATCACTTAATTAATAATGCAGGGATTGGAATATTTAAAAATCTTGTTGATGCAGAACTCACTGATTTTAAAAGGCAGATTGAAACAAACGTATACGGCATCTTTAATTTTTCAAAAGCCGTACTGCCAGGGATGATAAAAAGAAAATCAGGCTCCATTATCAACATTGCTTCGCTTGCAGGAAAAAATTCATTTGTTGGCGGAACGATGTACAGCTCCACAAAGCACGCAGTGCTTGGATTAACACGTTCACTGATGCTTGAAGTGCGGCAGTATAATATCCGAACGGTTGCAATCTGCCCCGGCTCTGTTAATACTGAGTTTAATTTTGGCGGAAGCTCACACCCCAATCCTGATAAAATCTTACAGCCTGAAGATGTTGCCGAAGCAGTGCTTGCTGTTATTAAATTGCCTGTAAGAGCGTTAATGAGCGAGATTGATTTGCGTCCAACAAATCCAAAATAAATTAAGCGTTGTTGTATTCTTCAATTGCCATTTTTTCAAGATTATCTCTTAGCTCCTTCGGAAGAATAACTGAGTCATAATATTTACCATCTTTTCCTTTTTCGTTTGGAGCAGATAAGAATAATCCCTTTGTGCCATTAATTAATTTAAAACCTTTGATAACTATTTTATCGTCAGTTTGGACATCACAATATGCAACTGTTTTTGAATCTCCTTTAACCAAATGCATTCTCTGAATTTTCATTTTAACTCTCCGATTTGTTAATAATGAATTAATTAAAACAAGCGTGCAGGAAAAAAAGGGAGAAGCACAACAGGAATTTCTATGAAATAATTTTTGGGGAATAACAGGTATTTGTTCTTAAACTACTTATCGGAGAGATAAATAGCAATAAAAAAGTTGTCTTTCACCAAAGATAACTTTTTTAAAAAACAGTTTGGTTATGATGCGCTTATTGCGTTATGATAAACAGACTGAACGTCCTCATCTTCTTCCAAAGCATCTATAAGATCGGTAACCTGCTTCAATTCTTCTTCATTAAGTTCTTTATAGTTATTTGGGATGTACTGAAATTCAGAACTATTAATTTCTATACCTTTATCATCCAAAGCTTTTTGCATTGTTCCAAAATCTTCAAATGCAGTGTAGATGAATATGAAATCATCTTCAACAATCATTTCTTCCAAACCAAAATCAATAAGTTCAAGTTCAAGTGCATCAGTATCAGTAATTTTTGATCTTTCAATTTTAATCAGTGCTTTATGATCAAACATAAAAGAGATGCTGCCTGAGTTGCCCAGGTTTCCATCATATTTTCTGAAGAGATGACGAACATTTGCAACAGTTCTGTTTGGATTATCAGTTGCAGTTTCCACCATTACAGCCACACCGTGCGGAGCGTAGCCTTCGTAAGTAATTTCCTGGTAATCTGATGTATCCTTCGATGATGCCCGCTTAATTGCAGCTTCAACACGATCCTTGGGCATATTAACGCTTTTAGCATTTTGAATAGCAATACGAAGCCTACTGTTTCCTTTCGGATCGCTGCCGCCAGCTTTAACCGCTATTTCAATTTCTTTTCTTATACGGTTGAATGCCTGGGACATTTTTGCAAATCTTGCAAACATTCTGTGTTTACGTTTCTCGAATATTCTTCCCATAGAATTGATGATTTTTATTGTTTGTAAAAATTGAGCGAACAAATATAACGATTTTAAATTATTCATTAATTATCCTGAAAAAGAAAATGCAAAAAAAAAAGAGATGCACATGCATCTCTTTTGAAAACAAACCCGGGCTGCCTACCAGATTCTTTGCCGGTTTATTCTCATTTGTTTTTTTATGAATGGCCGATTACCTTTTCTGCCGCTGTCATCTAATTTCTGAACCCTGAACTTTTGCCATATTTCTCTCTGCCCGGGCGTAAGTATTTCATAAATATCCATCCTATGATTGCCGGATGCGAGCGCAATTTCATTTTTTATTTTATTGATACGTTCAATATTATTCAATACTTCTTCACGGGTAATTCCTGATTTGCTTCTTAAATCTTTCGCATCTACTTCTGCTTTTTCCAGTTCGGCCTTTAATTCAATCATCTTTTTTTGATGTGCAGATCTTAACTTCTGAATTTGAATTTCCTGTTCTTCAGTTAAATTTAATTTATCATGAATTCTGTTTCTCAATTTTTGCTTATCAACCTGTGCGGTTGAAGATGCTGTGAGAATGAGAACCACGAACAAAACTGCTGCAGGTGCAAGAATGATTCTTTTCATTTTAGATCCCTTTATAATTATTGAACAATTCTGATTTAACTTTTGCTCTTTTGACATTGGTAAACTAAGTTGGGTTTAAAGATGAAGATGATGAAGGGAAATTTTCTTTAATGAATATTTTTAAACCCGCACTTAACAGGATGTGTCAAACCAATGAATTATTACCGGCAGTATGACTGAAACTACTAATGACAATGAATTAGTAAGGCAGTTTGTTAACGGCAGTGAAGCAGCATTTAACAAGCTTGCTCTTAAATATCAGCAGAAAATATACTGGCATGCAAGAAGAATGACCGGCAATCATCTTGATGCTGATGAGATAGTTCAGGAAGTATTAATAGTAATGTATAATAAATTAAAAAGTTTTCAATTTAAATCATCTTTATATACATGGGTTTATAAGATTACTTCAACACGAAGTATCAATCATTTGCGGAGAGTTAAAGTAAAAAAGTTCTTTTCAATTGATGAATCAAATGCTGATGTAATTAAAGATGTTTCAGATATTGTTAAAAATATTGAAGATAAAGAAATACTGGATAGAATTAATAAATCATTATTAAAACTTCCGCCAAAGCAGCGGGAAATATTTATCTTAAGAAATTTTGATGAACTTTCTTATGAAGAAATTGCAGAAATTACAGGCAAAAGTGTTGGCGGATTGAAGGCAAATTATTTTCACGCAGTAAATAAAATTTTGGAGCTGATGAGCGATGAATAAAAATAATTTAAAGATCACAGAAAAAATTATACAGTATACTGAAGGCAGGATGAACAATTCTGAAAAAATTGAGTTTGAACAGGAACTCTCTGATTCAGAAGAATTAAGAAAACAGCTTGAAAAATATCTCACTCTTTCCGGTGAAATTAAAAAGATAAAAAACTTCATAACAGATGAAACTTATTTTGCATCAATTCTGCCGAGATTCAGAATTAATCAGGAAAAGCAGCGCAAATTAAAATTGATTCCTGGACTTGCTTTAGGTGCAGCATTAGCCGCAGCAGTTATTTTGTTCTTTACAATTACAACAACTGAAATTTCGGAAATTCAAAACGGCGATTCATTAACATTCAGTGAAACAGAAATTGATTCTTTAATAAAAAATTATCCGGATTATACTTTGTTTGAAGCCGAAAATGAAGATACATATTCGGAATACGTTGAAGATATTTTTATTGATGAATTGAATATTTCTGCTCAAAGCCTGGATTCACTCGTGCTTTATTCATCATACTCTTCATATCTTGATTTATTTACGGAAATAAGTGATGAAGAGGCTGATTTAATTTATAAACAGGTAATTAATAAAGAACTTTTTTGAGGAAGGTCATATGAAGAAAACATTATTCATAATATTATTTCTTGCTGCTTTTGTAACGTATATTCTTCCGCAGGAAAGGCCCGATAAATTTGAAAGGCCAATGCTAAATAAAAAACTTCAGGAGCTTGAAAAGATAAAGCTGATTGAAACTTTGAATCTCGATGAGACCACAACCCTAAAATTTTTTTCGCGCCGGAACACACACAGAAAAAAAATGATGGAACTAAATGATGAGATGGATGTTAAAGAAACGCTAATTGAGGAAATCCTGAACAATGACGGCGATAAAGCACAGTTAAAAACACTGATAAATGAACATATGAAGCTTGAGCAAAAAATTTCTGATGAACGTACAAAATTTTTAAGCTCACTAACAGATATTTTAAGCGATGAACAGCGCGCCAAATTGATATTGTTTGAGAAAAAGTTCAGACAGGAAATTAGAAATATTTTAATGAGAGAGCGTGGAAAACGAAAAATAAATTACCAAAAATGAAATTATTTTTTAAACAGAAGTTAATCAGGGTTGCATTTGTAGCATAACAGATATATTTTTTCACCATAATTTTGCGGAAGTGGTGAAATTGGTATACACGCTATCTTGAGGGGGTAGTGCCTTAATTGGCGTACGGGTTCAAGTCCCGTCTTCCGCACAAAATTTTTATCCAACCATAATTAACAGGTGATACTAATGAAAAAAACATTTAGCTTATCAACTGCTCTGCTTGTTTTGTTCCTGGCCTTCAACATCTCATTTGCGCAGGATATGAATCCCGAAGCCGGTAAATTGTACAACGCAGGAAATGATATGTTGAAAGCCGGTAATTACAACGGTGCAGTTGAGAATTATGATAATGCCTTGAAAATTGAGAAAGATTACAGAATATATTATCAGAAAGGTATTGCATTAAAAAAATCCGGTAAGAATGATGACGCACAGGCAGCTTTTGAAGAAGTGATCAAAATGAAGCCTGATTTTGAAGCTGGTTATAATGCTTTGGGCGGAGTTTTCTTTACCAAAGGTGATTATCAAAAAGCAATTGATAATTTTGAAAAAGTACTTGAGATAGCCGATGATAATAAAACTAAAAATGCTGTTAAGAAAAATTTATCATTAGCTTATACAAAACTTGGTTCAGAAGCAATGTCTGATGGTGATACCGAAAAAGCAATTGCTAACCTGAAAAAAGCAGTTGAAAATAATAATTATGATGCTGCTTATTTATCACTTGCAAAAGTTTATTCTGAAAACGGTGAATATGATAAATCAATTGAAGCTGCTGAGAATGCACTTAAATATCGTTCAGGAATAAGCAAGGGCGGACCATACTACTATATGGGCGTTGCATACAAAAATAAAGGTGATAATGCAAAAGCAGTTGAAATGTTTAATCAGGCAAAATCAGATGCAACATATAAAAAATTAGTTGAATACGAACTAACTTTATTAAAATAATTTCAACTTAAATGGAGATATTAAAGAGGCTGTAAATTGAACAGCCTCTTTTTGTTTTAAAGGTATGAATAAAAAATCAGAACAAATTAAAAATCTTAACACGATTGAGCTGCTCTCATTAATCAGCGCGGCTGCGGTAATGAGAAAATATGATTTTTTGAAATTGCTGATGAAAGAATCTGCTCTGAGAAAAATAAGAACAGAAAAAATTTATGAAGCTTTGCTTCAGACTTATCTGTTTGCGGGATTTCCTTCTGCGTTAAATTCACTTAAAATATTTAAAGAAAACTTTCCTGAATTTATAAGTAAAAACAAACCGATATCTGATGTTTACTCAGCCGGAGCAAAAACCTGTAAAAAAATTTACGGGAATAAATTTGAAAAATTAAAATCCAACATAAATTCTTTTTCTCCGGAAATGGCTGAATGGTTTATTTCGGAAGGTTATGGTAAAGTTCTCAGCCGCAAAAATCTTTCTTTAAAAGAACGGGAATTGTGTATCGTTTCAATCTTATCTGTTTTGAAATTTGATTCGCAGCTTTTTTCTCACATTAATGGTGCCTGCAGGCAGAAAGCAGGAATTAGTGAAATTGAAAAAATTATATCAAATCTGGATTTACTTCCTGCCAAATCTGCTTCAAAATTTGGTATGATGGTATTAGAATCTTATAAACAAAAAATCAATGCTAGTTAATAATTTCAGACCTGCCCGATTTTCAGAACCTTCTTTAAGTACTTTCCATATTTCATTATTTACCTTGACTTTAAGTTAATTAAAAAACTATATTTGCTCAATTTTATGCTGAGAGTTTTAGCTGAAGAAGTTGTGCAGTTTTAACCAATAAAGGAAGTTAATTGGATAAATTCCCTGCGATCTGTAATTCAATTAATGTAATCATTGCAAATAATACTATAACTCCTGATTTTTTTACAGCCGCAATTCTTTCATTACTTGTTGCCGTTATATCCCTAAAGTTAAAATTTCTAACCTTAAGCGGAGTTTTTGCTGCTTCGGTTATGGCTCTTTTTATTTTTGGATTTGGTCAGTGGAAATGGACAATCCCGATGTTTACATTTTTCTTCCTTTCAAGTTTACTCTCAAAATTCAGGGGAAAAAGAAATCCACTGATGGATACTTTTTTTGATAAGTCAGGTCAAAGGGATTATAAACAGGTGCTTGCAAACGGCGGATTTGCTGCATTGCTGGTGATAATAAATTTCTTTTATCCATCTGAACTTTTTTATTATGCATACGTCTCATCAATCGCATCTGTTTGCGCAGATACATGGGCTACTGAACTCGGAACTATAAATCCTGTAAAAACTTATAACATTCTGAATTTAAAAGAAGTTGAACAGGGAAGATCAGGTGCTGTATCAATTAACGGATTATTTGCTGCTTTATGTGGTGCATTAGTTATTGCACTTAGTGCAATGTTCTGGATTCAAACAAATTCATTAATTATTATTTTCTTAATTTTACTAGCAGGATTTGCAGCCAGTATAATTGATAGTGTACTTGGTGCATCACTTCAGGTGCAATACACTTGTTTAAAATGCAGAAAGTTAACCGAACGGAAAATTCATTGCGGTATCTCTACAGAAAAAACAAAAGGTAAATTCTGGATGACAAATGATACAGTAAATTTGATAACCAGTTTAACCGGCGGAATAATTGGTCTCGTTTTAATTGATTTAATCTCTTATTGAAATGAAAAAAATAATTCTATTTATACTATTTGTTGCTGCAATTTATGTTCAGGTTTTTGCTCAGGATATTTCTGATAAATATTATGCTGCAATGAGCAGTTATAATGCAAAAGAATATATTGAAGCAAACCGATTGTTTGAGGAGTTCTTCGAAGGATATGATTTAAAGGATGAACTTTATTCAACAGCAAAATATTATTCCGCGGATGCACTTTTAAATCTTGGTCATAAAGATGCTGCTGCTGTAGGATTTGAATTTCTTGTAAATAATTTTCACTGGTCAAATTTCAGAGACAGATCGCTGTACAAATTAGGCTTAATTTATTTTGAAGGGAAACAATATTTTAATAGCCGCGTAAATTTTATGCAGCTTCTTGATGAATATCCAAACAGCGATCACACGGGTTCTGCTTTGTACTGGATCGGTGAATCATTTACAATTGAAGAAAAATTTGAAGAAGCAATTAATTTTCTTGAAGAAGCTGTAAACAAAAGACGAAATAATAAATATCTTGATTATTCAATTTTTACGCTTGCAAATGTTTATGAAAAAATTGGTGATTATGAAAGCGCTGTAAAATATTATGATCAGCTTTTATCTTATCATAAAAACAGTCCTCTTGCTCCATCTGCACAGATAAGAATAGGCATCTGCTATTTTAAATTGAAAGATTATCAATCATCAATATTGGAGCTGAACAGCCCAATCATTTCTGATTTGCCGCAAAATCTTTACTCAGAAAGTTTGTATCTGCTTGCAAATTCATACTACCGTGCACAGGAATATGAAAATGCCGAAAAAACTTACCACGAAATTTTGCAAAGTTTTCCCGGCTCAAATGTTGAACGCGATGTTATGTATGGATTAGCATGGTCTTATTTCCAGCAAAAAAATTATGATGAAGCTTATGAATATTTTGATGCGCTGTCCGAAGGAACTGACAGCATAGCCGTTAAATCTTTTTACTGGAAAGCAGAAGCAAAACGTTATGACGGCAATGAGAAAGAAGCATTCCGGATTTATGATCAATTTGCTGAAAAATTTCCAAACTCTAATTTGATAAGCGGAATTCAGTATCAGAAAGGCGCACTTAATTTTGATATAAAAGATTTAAAACAGGCACGTATATCTCTTAACGAGGCAATAAACTCAAATGATGCAGGAATTAGAGCAAGAGCATATACATTGCTTGGTGAGATTGATTTAAATGAGAAAAAATTTCAGCAGGCAAAAAATGATTTTGAATCAGCATTAAATATTAGAGTTATAACTAATGATCTGAGAAACCGTGCATTATTAGGAGCGGGTGCTGCAAGTTTCTTTCTAAATAATTATGAAGAAACTGTTTCAAAATTAATTGAAGTTGAATCAAATGAGCCTTCATTTGAAAAAGATAAAATAAACTTCTATCTGGCTGAAAGTTATTTTGCCCAGGGAAAATATAAAGCAGCTTTAGAAAGATATAACCAGATTGATCTTGGTGATCCGGAAGTAGGAAATGCTGCACTCTATGGTAAAGCATACTCATATTTTAATTTGAGAGATTTTGATAATGCCGCACTACAGTTTAATGAGTTTGTAAAAAGATTTCCTCGTGATCAAAAAATAACAGATGCACGCTTAAGATTAGCTGATAGTTATTACGGAACCAAAAATTTTGCAGCAGCAAGCAAGGTTTACCGGGATTTATTCAGCGGCGGAAGAAGCGGCATCAATACTCCGTATGCACATTATCAATATGCACAGGCATTGTACAAAGCAGGCAATTCATCAGAAGCTTTAAAAGAATTTGCAGAACTTCAGGCAAAGTATCCTAATTCTGAGTATGCCGACAGATCGTTATACATTGTTGGATGGATAGAATTTCAGCAGGGAAATTATTCAGAAGCAATTTCAAAATACAGAAATGTGCTTATAAAATATCCAAATACTTCAATCAAACCTGTTATTCAATATTCAATTGGTGATGCATATTTCAACCTTGAAAAGTATGATTCAGCAATTGTTAATTATCAGAAAGTAATTGATGAATTTCCCCGTTCAAATTATGTATATGATGCAATCAACGGAATTCAGTACAGCTATGTTGCTCTTGGCAGAATTGAACAGGCAATCTCATTAATTGATAATTTTGTCTCCCGCAATCCTTCGTTAAGTTTTTCAGATCAGATTTTATTTAAAAAGGGAGAAATTTATTACAGCCAGGGTGAATACGAAAAAGCTAAAACAAGTTATCAGCAGTTTGTATCACAATATCCAAAAAGTGAACTGGTAGCTGATGCATATTTCTGGATCGGGAAAAGTGCTAATAATCTAGGGCAGAATGAGGAAGCTATCTTCAATTTTAACAGAGTGTTTGAAAATTATCCCGGAACAGAATCCTCCGCCGGTGCAGCAATTGAAATGGCTAATATTTATTCCTCTTTACAGAATCATGATGCAGCATTATCAATTTTAAATAGAGCGATAGACAGAGTTTCACATTCCCCGCGTGCAGCAGAACTTCTTTTTATGAAAGGAACAACTCTTCTTAACAAGGGAGATTTTCAAAACGCATATGAAGTGTTTGATGAAGTAGTAATTTATTACGGCAATACTTTGTTTGGAGATAAATCACGATTTGAAATCGGGATGATTGAACTTGCAGCAAAACGATACGATCGGGCTGATGAACAGTTCAGAACGCTTGCTCAAAACCGTACAGATGATCTAGGTGCAAAAGCACAATATTATTATGGGCTTTCACAATTTGAGCAGGGAAAATATACAGAAGCTATTACAGCTTTTGTTAGGGTAAGAACTATCTATCCCGCATACGATGAATGGCTTGCCCGTGCGTTTATAAAAATGGGTGATGCATATTCTCAATTAGAAGATTTTGATAAAGCAAAAGAAATGTACAGAACAGTTCTTGCAAAACATAAAGGTGATATTTTCGGGCAGGAAGCTCAGAGCAAATTGAGAGCCTTACAATGATTAAAAAGACAAAAGAATTAATGAAGCATAAAAATTTTATATCAGTAATTTTAATAATCGGAGTGATATTCTTTTCTGCATCAGCCGGTAGATTATTTGCACAGGATAATCCAACACCAACAGTTGAACTTCCTGATTTTGTTATTACCGGAACAGATGTAGTTAATGTTCAAAGTGCGCAAAAAATAAAACCGGAAGTTGTTTCAACAGTATCTGAAGGATTTTTAAAACCAGCATTCTCTCCGGAAGAACTTGAAGTTAGAGATCTTTCAAATCCGGTAAAAGATGAAATAAATCTTTTCGATACCCTTAACTTTTTGAAAGGTGATCTTAAAGCCGGAGTTGGAGTTTATACCCTTCCGCATGCTCGGCTGCGTTATGCATATCCTTTTAACAGCGGTATTATCAACGCACGCGGCTACACATTAAATAAACGAGAGCACGTTGATAACAGCGGAAAATTTACTGCGGGCGGTTCTGCCGATCTTTCTTTATTTATTGATAATGAAGCATCTTTTTTACCGGGAACTCAGTTTAAATTTTTTGGCGGATATGATTTTTCATCTTACAAATTTTATGCGTCTCCTGATCCGGCAGAAAAAAGAACTTACCATAATGGAAGTTTTGGATTAAAAATGAACAACCTTCTGAGTGATATTTTTATTTTTGGTGCTGAAGTCTCGGATGAAATATCAACTGTGCAGGATGAAACGTTTGATGAAAATCTTTTAAATATAAACGGTTTTGCAAAACTGGAACTTGCAAATTTTAATTTAACTGCAAATGTAAATTATAAAAGTCAGTCTGTTCAAACAGATACTGTTGATGGAAGATTTGGATTTATTGCTTTCCGCCCGACAATTGGTTTAGTATTCTCCGAAGTTCTTAAAGCATTCTTTGGTTTTAATTACGCACATGTAAGTTCAAATAATTTCTTTTCTCCTTATGCTTCTATTGCATTAAAGCTGGATAAAAATCTTGCGTTGTACGGGCAATTTACTCCGCAGGCAGAATTTTATACTGCAGGAAATTTCATAAAAGAAAATCCCTATTTTAATGTACAGGATGCAGTGAATATCTTTATTGAAAAGCAAGGCTTGCTTAAAGCATCAATAAAATATGAGTACGATAAATATTTTGAGATAGACGGCGGAGTTGAATATTCTTCTTCTGAAAATATGCCGTATTATACTGATACTACGAACACAGGAAAATTTAATCTTGCAACTGAAAATGCAAAAAGCTTTACCGGATTTTTGAATTTGTTATTCCATCCCGGTCCATTTGGAATTTTTTATGGCAATGTAATATTCAACAGTACAACAAACAGTGAAGGAAATTTTCTTCCGTATCATCCCGTGGTGAAAGGGACGCTTGTTTATGGTTATGATTTTAATTTTGATCTAAATGCACGAGCAAGATTAGAATACAATTCCAAAACATATGATGATATAAGCAACACAAAAGAAACAAATTCATATATTGATTTAGGATTAAGCTTTGCATATAAAGTTGCTGATAATCTTAATTTAACTTTTGATTTTTCAAACTTGCTTGGTAATGAAAACTACAGATGGTTTGGCTATAAAGAAACGCCGCTTGATATTGTTGCAGGCATTAATTATAAATGGTAGAATTTATGAATAAATATTAATAATGGTTTTGTGATTTTATGACAAAGGTTGAGCTCATAAGAAAATTAGCAAAGAAAGCCGGCGTACCGGATTCAGAAGCTAAAATATTTTTTGAAATTTTCCTGCAGCATATCGGCTCGCAGTTAAGTCCTGGTGAAGCAATTAATATTAAAAATTTTGGCTTCTTTCAGTTAAGAAAAGGAAAGATAAAATCAGCAGGTGAACAACAGGAAAGTGAATCTCTTTTTCCAGATCTGATTGTTTACACTCCGCATGAAAACACAGCTGCTGATTCAGATGAATCATTAATTTTTAATATTCCTGTTTCAAAACCGATAGAATACAATCCCATTGATTCTCATTTCAGTTTGAGTTTTGGTAAACCGGTAATTCCATTACGCGGGGTAAGGGAATCTGAATTTTTTCTTCAGCCAACGGGTAATGAATTAAGAAGATTAATTGAATCAAAAGTAGAGAACCTGATTGAACATGCCGGGCTTATTAAAAATTATACTAAAGGAAATGAGTACATTCTAATTAGTGCGGATGTTTTAAAAACACACCAGTTTGAATTCTCATGGAATGAAGCATCCAATAAACCTGATGCAGATATTCAAAGCAGTATAGCTGAAAATATTCCGTGGGATTTTGGTGAAGATATTTCAAAACAGATAGAGGAAGAATCAATTCTTGATGTTGAAAGAGAAGATGAGCAAAAGAATATTACATGGGATTTTGGAATAATTGATGAGCCTGATGATGAAGAAAGAACAACTACTCCGCAGCGGGAAGATGAAACTAAAAAGCCAAATGTTGAAAACCTGAAAAATTTTAAAAGGGTTAATTCTTTTACAAGTGAACATCAAAAGCCAAAAGGCGGTTACATAACCAGATCAGAAGAAGATCTTACCTGGAATTTTGGTGTACCGTCGGAAGATGAATCAAATAGAAGAATTAATGCTTCAACAAGAACAGATATTTTCAGCAGGTATGATGAACCGTTACAAAGCAAAAACGAATTTGTTGAAGTAAAGAATAAAAGAAAAACCTATGAGCATGAACTTACGGAAGAAGAACAGCAGCAGCTTGATTATACAATAAGGCAGGAAGAACAGAAGCAAGAAACTTTTATTCATCCCGAACCGGAGGAACAAAAAGAAAAAACTTTTTCTTCACATACTTCTATTGATAGGAATTATTACTCAGGAAGAAAATCGACTCCTGTATTTTTTATTGCTCTGTTTGTAATTGTATTTGTTGGCGCTGCTTTATTTATTTATCTGCGGGACGGTGGCTTGCTGAAGAAAAAAAACAGTAAGCCTGTAGAGGTTAAACAATCAGTTGCACTTAATATAATTGAACGTACTTATGATATTCCGGTTACATTTCCCTACACCAAAACAGGAGAAGTGGTTCAACAAAAATCTATTGAAACAGAAAACAACGTTGCTAAAACTGTAATAAGTAAGAATAGTTCAGGTGAGATTGTTTATCAATCAGGCGTACAATCTGAAAAGATAAAGGATAATTTATTTAAAGAAGGTGAAACTTTTTCTGTTCAGGTTAGTGCATGGAGAACCCGTTCAAAAGCTGCCGGTGAAGCTGAAAAACTTATAAAGAGAGGGTTAAATGCCGCAGTTGAAACTGTTGTGGTATCGGGCAAAACATGGTACAGGGTAAAAATTATAAAACTAAAATCTCAATCAGAAGCAGAAAAATATTTAACAAATTGAAACTATTCATAAAGGAATAATATGGAGCTATTTTCAATATTCATAAAAGGCGGCATTTTAATGTGGCCTATTCTTGCTTGTTCTATAATTGGTGTTGCAATTATAATAGATAGGTTTATTGTTTTAAGAAGATCAAAAATCAACATTCCTGCTTTCATGGTTAGAATAAGAGGCTACATAAAGAAAAGAGATATTTCGGGTGCTATAAGTTATTGTATGGAGGAAAAATCTCCTGTTGCAAATATTGTACGCAAAGGATTAAAAAAATACCGCCTTGGTCATGAACGTGTAAAAGAAGCAATTGAAAATGCAGGGAGGCAGGAAATTTCAAAACTTGAAAAAGGATTATCTCTGCTTGCCAGTATCTCAGGGATAGCTCCGCTGCTTGGGTTTTTAGGTACAGTAACAGGAATGATCTCAGCATTCATTACAATTGAAGATTTACAGGGTGCCGCAAATCCAAGTGATCTTGCAGGCGGTATATGGGAAGCACTTGTTACAACCGCATTCGGGTTGATTGTAGGTATTCCTGCGCTTGCTTTTTACAATTACTTTTTAAGTTATGTTAAAAGATTAATTGGAGATATTGAAACAGTTGCAAATGATGTTATAGATATTATTCAGGATACCTCAGCAGGTTCTGTGGAATCAGAAGAAGAACTCGAAATTGATATTTAGGATTCAATATGAAATTTGAAACATCAAATCAGCCATTAAGCATTTTTAATTTTGCTTCACTTACAGATATTGTGATGCTGCTGCTAATATTTTTTCTTTTAACATCACAGTTTGTTATTCAAACCGGAGTAAAAGTTAAACTGCCCGGTTCCAAAACAAACGAACAAACTACTCCATCAAGATTAATTGTTACTCTAACTTCTGCCGGTGCAATTTATGCCGGAGATGAAGAAGTAAGCGTTGAGCAGCTTCCTGCAAGGCTTGAACAGATTAAAGCCGGCGGCGTTGAAGATAATCTTGTTATAAGAGCTGATAAAACTGTTGCTGTTGAATTGGTGATAAAAGTTATTGATGCCGCTAAGGCAGTAGGAATTGAGAAGTTTACTATCGAAACTGAAAGAGAACAAATTTAAGTATGAATATGTTTAACGGTAAATTAACATATCATAATATCAGACAGTTATCTTTTTCCATTTCGGTATTGATTCATCTATTACTGCTTCTGCTTATGCTGCTGGTAAAGTTTACGATTGATTATCCGGTAAAAGAATATGTTGAATTGTCGTTCGGAGTTTCAGGAGAAACCGGTTCATCAGGTGCCGAAGGAACAATGATTGAAAAAGTTGAAGAGCTTTCAAAACCCGAAGAAGAAAATGTAACTCCCTCAAAAACAGAAGAAGTAAAAGAAGTTGAATTACCGAAAGCAAAATCAACTAGTGAAGAAAATGTAATTACTCCTGCTGATAAGAGTAAAGAAAAATCAGTTGTTTCTAAAACAGAAACTAAGGAAACTGCAAAATCAAATATTTCATCCGAAGGACAGGGAAATAAATCCCAGGGTGAAGGCAGTTTTGGATTTGATATTGATTGGGGCGGTAAAGGTACAAGAAAAATTTATAATTATCCGCTTCCTTCTTATCCGGAAGGTGTTGAAAAAGAAATTGATATAAGATTGAGATTTACTATTCGTCCGGACGGCACTGTTGGAACCATCTTCCCGCTTCAGAAAGCAGATACAAGATTGGAGAATGCAGCAATAAATTCTTTGCGCCAGTGGCGGTTTGAACCGTTATCTCCAAATCAAAAGCAGGTTGAGCAGACTGCAGTTATTGTATTTCCTTACAGGCTTCAGTAGTCGAATCTTTGTAATACATTTTATAAAAAAAATATTACGCTATACTTAAAATTGTAAGTGAAAAAGTATCGCGGTCAAAATAAATTCCAAATCCCTTCTGATCCATAATTGCATTGGCAAGCATTCCGGCAATAGACCAGCCGACTGCAAATAAAATTCCTATCAAACCAATATTTAAAAACGCGGAAGTTAAATTATCTTCCTGCCATTTCTTTGTAAAAATTACAAGAGCAAAAATGAAGTGTGCAAAAAATATTAGTGCGGTAATCACTATCGCCCCATATTTTTATTTACGTAAAGTAAGCCCAGCATTCCGCCAATCATTCCAAATATTGAATTGATAATGATGTTGCTGAAGAGCATTCCAACGGTGTAAAAGAGTGAAAATCCGTTTGTTCGGATCTCGTTAGCAAGAGCTTTAAGTATTTCAACGGATTGATCAAAAATGGGACCAAGATTAAGATCTCTCATTGCAGCTTCCGTTTGCGGCAGTGCTTCAACAAATTCATTAGTGTGTGTAATCAAAGTTATTATAGTTTCAAACACAGTTGAAAAGAGTGCTATTACTATTCCGGTTAAAAATCCGAACAGCAGTGCAATGCCTGTTTTATAAGGTTCTTCCGGCTTATTCATTTTTTGATGAAGTACGAGAGACAATGCTGCGGCAAGCGGAACAAATAAGCAGCATGATGCACTTTTTAAACCGGGAATTGTAGATAAAACCGCTGCCCCAAATCCGCATACCAGAACGGGTAGAAATTTATTTTGATTCATGCTTTGTTTTCAGTTTCAGTTCATCTAAAAAATTTTCAAGCAGGAATAAAATATATAGAAATACGGCTGAACCTGAAAATATTCCGCTAATAAACGCTGTTGTTTTCGAATATTGATAAACTTTAATTTGGTAAAGAATTACATCAACCAGCATCGGCAATAAAGCTATGATTATCAGTTTTCTTGAAATATAAATTCTTTTATTAATTATTAAAGAAAAGAAAGATGCAGCCGCGGCTCCAAAATAAATTCCTGTGCATCTTGCACAAACTAAAAATAGCCAGCCACTGAACTCGATACTTCTCTCCGGCAATTGGTGGCACACATTAGAATACATTTGATGGATAATAAAAAATGATTTAGCCGATAATACATTATTAGGAAATATGGGAAGTGAAGAAAATCCGGCAATCCAGATTAATAAAAGAATAAAAATCAGTGTCCTGAAAAGCGGATGATTTAGTGCCATTATTTTATTTAAAATTAATTCATCCCTGTTTTTTCAAAAACCAGTATATCTTTTTCTGTTAACAGATAAAGTTTGTTATTAAAAATAAGAGAAGATTGAACCGGCGGAATTTCATCCCATCCTGTTAATAATAATTTATTATGTAATTTATCAGCAGAGTTTAGCATTAAATGATAAACTGCAGTAATCGAATTGAATGTTAAGTGATTAAAAATAATATTGAAGTTAATTATGCTTTCATCAAGGTTTATTTTTGCAGCACCATTTCCATATTGATCAAAAATTATGAAGCCGGAATTATCAAGTACATAAACATATCCAATTGGTGAAACAGCAAGTTTTATGGGATCCTGCAATGCAAATTCACCGGCATCATATCCACCAAAATTCTGAATGAATTTACCAAACACATCAAATTTAAGAATCCTTTTATTTTCTGAATCCAGAATGTACAAATCTCCCTGCGGTGAAGCTGTACAGCTTAATGGATAACCAAATTGCATATCGGAATTATTATCATTTCTTGTGCTTAGCTGTGAAATATAATTCAGGTCTTTATCGTATCTCTGAATCCGGTGATTATTTTTATCGCACACATAAACATTTAATGAAGAAGCTGAAATATCAACCGGATCATCAAAAGTATCTTCCTCCCAGCCATAACCTCCGGTTTCTTTTAAAAGTGTTCCTGTAGTATCGTAACTATAAACTTCGTTTGTGCCGCCATCTGTAATGTACATTATTCCAGATGGATTAATAATAAAAGCAGCAGCGCTTTCAAATTCCCCGAATGAGTAAATAAATTTGTACTGCTGCGGAAAAACTTCATATGTAAAAAGTAACAGAACAGCAAAAAATAATTTATTCATCTTCAGATATTTTTAATTGTAAATTTAAATTAAGCTTCTTCTGTTAAAATAAAAAGAAGCAAATCTGGTAGAGATATTGTTTTATGGTTAATCCAATTTAAAACCTATTGCATATAATTTTAATATCACTTTTAGATTGCTATAGTAATTTTGAAATAAGTATTATCATATTTAATTTTGCATCACTGCCTCATGGTGTAATTGGCAACACGTCAGATTCTGGCTCTGAAGAGTCTAGGTTCGAGCCCTAGTGAGGCAACTAAAATAATTAACAATGGAAAATGAACAATTAACATCAGTAATTTAAGTTGATTGTTCTTTTTTTTACCTTTTTCATTGTTAATTATTCATTTTGAATTGCTAAATTGATTACACAGGCGCGTTCGTCTAGTGACTTAGGACGCCGCCCTCTCAAGGCGGAGATCACGGGTTCTCCCAAAGGGACTCCTTCGGAGGAATCCCGTACGCGCTACAAAGTTTTTTACATCTCCCTTCAAAAATGTTTTATGCTTACATTCTGAAAAGTCTTAAAGATAATTCGTACTATTATGGTTCAACTCAAAATTTAGATTCAAGACTAGCAACCCATAATAGCGGGAAAGTTAGATATACAAAAGGACATTTACCGTATGTAATACATTATTATGAAGTGTTTAGAACCAGAACAGAAGCGATCCAGAGAGAAAAGTTTTTCAAATCTATTGAAGGATTTATTTATCTTAAGAAATCAGGCATTATTTAATCAATCCACAAAATTGTTCTTCAAAAAATAACTTCCTATTTTTGAAATGTGAATTACACAGGCGCGTTCGTCTAGTGGCTTAGGACGCCGCCCTCTCAAGGCGGAGATCACGGGTTCGAATCCCGTACGCGCTACAAAGATTTGGAGTTTTTTACAAGGCGGAGATCATGGGTTCTCCCAAAGGGACTCCTTCGGAGGAATCCCGTACGCGCTACAAAGTTTTGGAATTTTTTTGCAGGGCGGGATCACTGGAATCCCGTACGCGCATCTAAAATTTTAAATTTTTTTCTTCAAATAAGCGGACGTTGTTCGCTTTTATTTTTTATTCAGAATGAAAAGATTTGAGAAACACATATTTATTTGTGAAAATGTAAGACCGCCGGAAGATCCGCGCGGATGCTGCTCAGCTAAAGGCAGTGTGGAAATACGAGCTCAATTTAAAAAACGTATCGCTGAATTAGGATTGAAAAGTTCTGTTCGTGCAAATTCCTGCGGCTGCCTTGATGCATGTGAATTCGGACCGAGTATTGTTGTCTATCCCGAGCAAATCTGGTACGGCGGGATTACAATTAATGATGTTGAAGAAATAATCCAAAACCACATAATAAATAACAAACCTGTTGAGAGATTAACAATCAAACATCCAAAATTCAATAAAGATGAAATTAAATCAGCATCAGGGAAATGATATAATTAAGATACGTGCAGAGAAAATTTTTTCTGTATTGAAGCAAGAATATCCTGATGTAAAATGTGCTTTAAATTTTGAGAATCCCTTTCAGCTTTTAATTGCAACAATTCTCTCCGCTCAATGTACAGATGAACGAGTTAACATTGTAACAAAAACGTTATTTAAGAAATATAAATCACCCCAGGATTTTATAAATGTACCAATAAAGGAACTTGAAAAAGATATTTACTCAACAGGATTTTTCAGGCAGAAAGCTAAAAGCATAAAATTATGCTGCACTAAATTATTAGAAGAATATAACGGGATAGTTCCGGCGGATTTTGAAAAATTAAATTCACTTCCTGGAGTTGGAAGAAAAACTGCATCAGTTGTTGCGGGTAATGCGTTCGGAATTCCAGCCATTGCAGTTGATACGCATGTTAAAAGATTATCAAATCTTCTTGGTTTTATTGAATCAAATGATCCGGAGAAAATTGAAGAAAGATTGAAGTCACTGCTAAATAAGGAAGAATGGGTGAACGCATCTCATTATCTTGCTTCTCACGGTAGAAAAATTTGTATTGCAAGAAGACCACGCTGTGAAAAATGTTCAATTGAAAAATATTGCCCGTCTTCAAGATTGAAAACGGCAAATACTGACAGCAAAGAATATCAGAAGAAAGTTGTTAATCTTAGAACATCTTTTTAAAAAGGAGTTTAAATGGATCAAGCTCACGATAGATCATATTGTCTTTCTCTTTTGCATGAATACACAAAATCAGACAGCCTGCGAAAACATGCTTATGCTGTTGAAACCTGCGTACGCGCGTACGCAAAAAAGTTTAATGAGGATGAAGAGTTTTGGGGAAACGTTGCATTGCTTCACGATTTTGATTATGAAATGTATCCAACCGAACAGGAACACCCATTTAAAGGTTCTGTAATTCTAAAGGAACGAGGATTTGATGATGAATTCAGAAATGCAATTTTGTCTCACGCAAATTATTCCGGTGTACCGCGCCAAACCTTGCTTCAAAAAACATTATTTGCCTGTGATGAACTAGCCGGATTCATCACGGCAGTTTCTTACGTTCGTCCAAATAAAACTATTGATGAAGTGGAAGTAAAATCTGTAAAGAAAAAATTAAAAGATAAAGCATTTGCAAAATCAGTAAGCAGGGAAGATATACAAAACGGTGCTGCCGAACTGGGAATTTCACTTGATGAACATATTCAATTTTGCCTGGATGCTATGAGGAATAACAAAGAAGCATTAGGTTTATGATATAAATTGTGAATCCGCAATCCTGCTAACTTATCTGATTTTATTGACTTGACATTAACATTTCAACTTGACTAAATTTAATTCAACTTTTTCGGAGGGTTATAAGAGATTTTTGCTACTGTAATTCTTAATGTTATGGAAGATAATAACACAAGCGGGCTTTATACGGATTTTCTTCTGTAACTTTTTATCTATTAAATAAAAAAATGATAAGCAAAAACTCTTTTTACCTCATAATATTTTTTATTTCTGTTATAATCTCCTCTGCTTTATCTCAGCAAAGAAGCTACACCCAATCAATTAATATT
>Ga0079224_100001115_pt1 | contig 29685 bp, 19 predicted proteins | sample Stecom2015_FD_80414 | JGI IMG/M metagenome (GOLD analysis project Ga0079224, IMG submission 80414) | Agricultural soil microbial communities from Utah to study Nitrogen management - Steer compost 2015 | ecosystem: Environmental > Terrestrial > Soil > Agricultural land | place: USA: Utah... | reverse complement strand
TTCCATCCCCCCAAGAAACCAAGTCTGTATTTTGAAGGGCGTTTCCTCCTACAAAAGCCGAAATATACCAGTCGTTGTATTCTTTTTCCGCATTTGTAAATTTTTTGGTTTCAGGTTGTGAATCTGAATTAGTTGTTTCTTGTGCCTTCAGGAACGAGAAACAAATCAAAGTTAAAGAGAGTAAGCAAATTTTTCTCATAGATTATTGTTTGGGTAGGTTTAATACTCGTAAACAAATTTAGTTAATGGGGCAAATTTAATAAAATTATCTGTTTAATAGCTAATTCAAGATGTTTTTTATAAAATTCCTTGAATAAATCTGATGATGAGGTAGATTTAAGCGACTACTTTCAAACAAAATTTGGTTAAAAGTTAGAATATCAATGTCAATAAGTCTGTCCTGGTACCGCTGTTGGTTGCCTATATAAGTACGTCCCATTTGCTTTTCAATTTTTTTCACTTCTTTAAGCAACTGAAAGGGTGAGTAGATTGTTTCAAGATGAAGTACTTGATTCAGAAAATTATATTCCGATTCAAAACCTTCGGGTAGGGTTTCAATGATTTTCGATTCTTTTTTAATTTCTCCTAAATTGTTTCTAATGAGTGATTTAGCTGTGCTTAAATTTTTTTCACGGTCAAAAAGATTTGAACCAAGTAACAAACGGATTGTATTGTGCGACATATACCGCAAATTATTAATTTTAATTTTGAAATGAAAAATTTTTTTGGAAATGTTTTAGCCGTAATAGTTGGTAATTTTTTAACTTTTACCTTAATCGCTTTAGTATTCGGCCTCATTATTATGTTCTCCGTGGCAGGAGAATGGTTTCAGTCCAAAGGGCCTAAAGATGGTTCTGTTTTGGAACTGACTTTTGATTCACCCATAAAGGAAAGCAGTATGGACAATGAAGTTAGTCTGTTTGGGCCGCCTCCGGGAACCGAAGTTTATTACCGAGACATCATTCGCACTATCAATGCTGCAAAAGAAGATGACAAAATAAAAGGAATCAGCTTAAAAGTTACAGCTTTTAGCGGAGGTGCTTCTCAACTTACTGATATAAGAAATGCTTTAATGGAATTTAAAAAAAGCGGAAAATTCATTTATGCCTATTCGCATAATTCCACCCAAGGTTCTTATGTATTGAATTCTACAGCAGATTCTATTTTTCAAAATCCCATGGGAATGGTGTTGGTACAAGGTATGAGTGCCGAAGTTATGTTTTTTAAAAATTTAGGAGATAAATACGGAATTGATTTTCAGGTAATTCGTCATGGTGCCTATAAATCGGCCGTTGAGCCTTATTTACGCGATGACCTTTCACCGGAAAACCGGGAACAATTAGGTCTGTTATTAAATGACATCTGGGGTAATCTTTCAGAGCAAATGGCTACGTCAAGAAAAATTTCTCCCGAACAATTCAACACAAGTGTAGACAGTCTTTACAGTTTTGACCCAGCCAAAGCACTTGAACACAAACTGGTCGATAAAATTGCACATGAAGCGGATTATGAGAAAGCCCTTGCTTCGCGTTTGGAACTCGAAGTTGGGGATAAGGAAACTTTACGAGAGGTCTTGGAGAAACATACCATTGGTCTGGCGGATTATGCGGCGATTTTAACTCCCGAGAAAGGCAGAGACCAAATAGCAATCTTGTACGCTTCGGGTACAATTATGCCCGGTGAAGGATATTCCGGTATACAATCAGAAGTTTATAAGAAAACCTTACGCGATTTGAAGGAAGATGAAAAAGTCCAAGCAGTCGTTTTGCGGATTAATTCTCCGGGGGGAAGTGCGGATGCTTCTGAAGAAATCCTTTACGAACTTCGTGAATTGCGCAAGAAAAAACCCGTAATTGTTTCTTTTGGGGACGTGGCGGCGTCCGGTGGATATTACATTGCGATGGAAGCAGATTCTATTTTTGCGAGTCCAAATACTATTACAGGTTCCATCGGAGTTTTGGGAATGGTTCCTTCTGCTAAGAAATTGGCAAATAATATCGGGATTACCACCGATTATGTCAATACCAATGATAATTCAGATTTTATGACCACGGTGTTCAAACCTATGAGCGAAACAGGTATTCAAACCATGACAAATATGACCGAAAACGTCTACAAGATTTTTGTAAATCATGTGATGACAGCCCGTCAAATGACTTTTGAACAAGTAGATTCAATAGGTGGAGGAAGGGTTTGGTCCGGAACTCAAGCCTTGAAACTGGGATTGGTAGATAAGTTGGGAACTTTGGAAGATGCTATTCAGGCGGCTGCTTCCAAAGCGGAATTGAAAAATTATTCTGTGGTAAATTATCCTTTCAGAAAAGGAGGTATTGAAGAGTTTTTACAGGAATTCCAAACTACTCAGGCTGAAACAATAATCCAGCAGGAATTAGGTCAGAAACATTATCAAATATACCAGCAATTAAAATCCATGAGAGAATTTCAGGGAATTCAATTGCGGATGCCCTTTGAATTAACCATAAAATAATTTCAGGACATAGAAAAAGGAGTGCTTCTGGCACTCCTTTTTTTACTGAATAAAAGCGAATTACATTTCTGCACCCCCTTCTGCATCAAATTCATTTCCTTCTCGTTGTTCTCTTCGCTGATCCTTTTTGGATTGGTTAAACCGGTAAGTAAAAGTGACATTTATAGACCTTACCCCCCATCGGTTTTTGCTTATCAAATGAAAATCTTCTCCAAAAGACTCTCTTTCAAACGAGCGGGTATTGAACAAATCCCTTATGCTTGCTGTAATTGTAGCTTTATCGTTAAATAAATCTTTGCTGATGGATAAATCCACACCATACATGGGTTTTCTTTTGCTTTGAGCTGATTCCATAGCACCGCGGTAAAATCCGGAAATCTGCGCTGAAAATTTAGCAGGAAGCGTAAAAGTGTTATTTAACCTTCCAAACCAACTGAAACCATCCCCGTCAAAGTTTGTAGTCGTGGTAATTTGTTCACCTGTAGTAGGACTGGTATAAATATCTGTGTACTCACCTTCTGTACGATAACCAAAGAAATTGGCATTACCCATTATATTCCACCATGTCCAAGGACGATAAGTGAAAGTTAAATCACCCCCATAACGTTCCTCTGTTCCCACATTGATAGGTCTGGTGATCAAAGTTCCGTTTTCGTTGATAGATTGATAACGCTGAATGTTGTCTTGGGTGTGTGAGTAATAAACATTGGGTGTTATCATAAGTTTTCCAATTTTGGTTATATAGGACAATTCGTAAGAATCTGTGTATTGTGGATTCAAATCGGGATTTCCCATAAACATATTTCGGTTGTTGGAATAAGAAGTAAAAGGAATCAAGTCCCAACCTCTGGGTCTTCGGACTCTGCGGCTGTAACTTGCCTGAAGTTGATCTTCATTTTCAAATTCATAATTCAAGAACAAACTCGGAAAAAAATCAACATAATTTTTTCGGGTCGTGCTTTCGTTCAAAATAGATTTTACCGTGATGTCCGAATTTTCCATACGCAAACCTGCAAAAAATGAAAATTTACCAAAGCCTTGTCCAAACTGGGCATACGCCGCATATACATTTTGCCGGTAATCTGTTCGGTTAGAAAATTCAGGTTTGGAAATCCAATTGTCACCCGACAAGCTGTCCACTTTAAAGTCAGTAAGTGTACCTTCCATTTCGCCTCTGGCACCTAATTCCAATCGGCCTTTTTCCCCAAAAGGATAAATATAATCCGCTGAGATGATCACACGGTTTTGAACTTCCGAACTGAATGAACGTTCGGTAGCATCTACAAAATCTCCAATTTCCTGCAAGTCTCCGTCTTCTGATTCTTCGGAATAAGTTGCCCGTGCGTCAATTGAGAATTCGTGCCCGGGGTCTAAAAATTCGTGTTTAAAATTAAAATTACCTTCAGCGCTGAAATCATCTTCTTTTTCTCTTTCTGTACGCAAAGAGCTGGCGGTTTCATTCAATAAATTATCAAAATCGGTATAGTGCAAATTGGAATTGTTTTCATTTTTTCCGTTACGGTAATTTCCGGAAATGGTAAAGGTATTTCTCTCGTCTAAATAATATTCGGTCCCTAACATCAAATTATAACCATTATTAATACGCGTAGACTCATTGTTCATATCTTCATACCGCGGAACCCCGTCTGAATTAAAACGAGTGGTATAAGAACTGCCTTCCCGTTCTCTTTCTCTGTATCGATAGCTTAAATTTGTAAACAGATTCCATTTGCCTGTTCTGTAATTGAGGTTGGCCGCAACTCCCAATGAAGTAGGAATTCCGCCATTTACATTCACAGAACCGTTAAAGCCTTGAAGTTTCCCTTTTTTCAGGATGATGTTGATGATTCCTGCGGCTCCTTCTGCTTCATATCTTGCCGAAGGGTTTGTCACGATTTCAATTCGTTCCACAACATCTGCAGGTAAACTCTCAAGTGCCGTTGCCGGATCTGAAATACCAACAAGCGAGGAAGGCTTTCCGTCGATTAAAATTCTGACATTTTCATTCCCTCTTAAACTAATGTTTCCTTCTCCGTCCACTTGTACAGAAGGAACATTTTCTAAGGCGTCTGAAAGCGAACTTCCCCTTGCCATGATGTCTTGTGACAAATCATAAACTTTTTTGTCCAATTCCATTCGGTAAGTTTGATTGTTACCTGTTATGGTTACGCCTTCAAGTGCAACGGCTGAACTTTCTTCTAATTTGAAACTACCCAAATTCTGATTTTGGGTAACTTCAATCGGTTGTTCAAAGATATTTCCGGTAAAGGATTCTATGTAAAGAATATAATCTCCCGCTTCGACCTCAACGCTAAATTCGCCATTGACATCGCTGACATTGGCGGCTAATTCTTCAAAGGTTTCGGGGTCTTGAATTGAAATGATGGCATACTCCAGCGGATTGTTCTGTGTGTCTGTTACTTTACCTGTCAGAGTATAGTTTTGTGAAAATGAAACGATACTAAATAATAGTATCAATGAGGTAAGAATATTTTTGGCTAACATTGTCTTAAAAATTTTCAATAAAAATGCCTTCAATTGAGAAGGCATTGATTCGGTTAAATAAAAAGAATTACCTGACAGCAGACTTGATAGCCGCTTTTTCGTTTTTCTCTAATATTTTTCTTTCTTTGATTGCTTCCGCTTTTTGTGCTTGTTCCGGAGTTAAAACAGCTTTAATTTCCGCTTCCTGTTTTGCATTCAAAGTTTTGAATTGTTCAACGGTTCCTGTTTTGCGGATGGCTGTTTTTTCAGTTTTATATTTTTCCTGAATATCGACAATTTGTTGTTTTTGAGCATCTGTCAAATTTAACTCTTTGCTCCATTCATCAAAATTGTTCTTTTTTTCTGTTTTCACAACTTGAGAGTTGAGGGAACTTTTTTGCTGAGCGAAAGAAACTCCTGCAAAAAACACCGCAACAACAACTAATAAAATCTTTTTCATAATTTTTTAATTTTTTAATTAATCCAATATTAAGCCAAATGAAAGACGAATATAATAATTATTTGTTAAACTTAATAGGATTTTGCGTAGAGTACCTTGAATTTTGCAGGTTGGCCAGAATAAAAATCTTTTTTCCCACTTATATCGACATTCTGGAAGGGTATACAACGGATTGTTGCCTTGGTTTCGTTTTTGATTTTTTCTTCAGTCTCAGCACTTCCGTCCCAATAAGCAGTAATAAACCCCCCTTTGTTTTCTAAAACCTGTTTGAATTCTTCATAAGAACTTACTTCGGTAGTGTGCTCATCTCTAAAAGAAAGGGCTTTTTGGTAAATATTTTTCTGAATTTCATTTAATTTTTCGGCAATGGTTGCAGAAATTCCTTCTAATTTTTGGAGTGATTTTTCCAATGTGTCCCTTCTGACCATTTCTACTTGTCCATTTTCAAGGTCTCTTGGACCGATCGCAATTCTGATTGGCACTCCTTTCAATTCGTATTCGTTGAACTTCCAGCCGGGTTTCACATGATCATCATCATCAAACTTAACGGAAATGCCTTTTTGCTTTAATTCAGCTACCATTTTTTCCGCTACTTCTGAAATGTTTTTTCTTTGTTCATCATCACGATAAATGGGAATTATGACTACTTGAATCGGAGCGAGTCTTGGCGGTAAAACCAAGCCGTTATCATCTGAATGGGTCATAATCAATGCACCAATCAAACGAGTAGAAACACCCCAAGAAGTAGCCCAAACATAATTTAAAGAACCTTCTTTGGAAGCAAATTTCACATCAAATGCTTTAGCGAAATTTTGACCCAAAAAGTGTGAAGTTCCTGCTTGTAAAGCTTTTCCGTCCTGCATCATTGCTTCTATGCAAAGGGTTTCTTCTGCGCCTGCAAATCTTTCGCTCGGCGTTTTATATCCTTTTATGACCGGAATCCCCATGAATCCTTCGGTAAATTCAGCATAAACATCAAGCATTTTGGTTGTTTCTTCCCAAGCTTCTTCTTTTGTGGCGTGAGCGGTATGTCCTTCCTGCCATAGGAATTCTGCTGTGCGCAGGAATAAACGGGTACGCATTTCCCAACGGACGACATTGGCCCATTGGTTGATTAAAATGGGCAAATCCCGGTAAGATTGTATCCAATTTTTATAGGTGCTCCAAATGATGGCTTCAGAGGTAGGACGCACAACCAATTCTTCTTCTAATTTGGCATCTGGGTCCACTATGAGTTTTCCTTTGTTATCCGGATCATTTTTTAAACGGTAATGTGTTACCACCGCACATTCCTTGGCAAACCCTTCTGCATTTTTTTCTTCTGCTTCAAAAAGACTTTTGGGAACGAAAAGAGGGAAATAGGCATTTTGATGACCGGTTTCTTTGAACATTTTGTCAAGCTCTTGTTGCATTTTTTCCCAAATAGCATATCCGTAGGGTTTGATAACCATACATCCTCTCACTTTGGAGTTTTCTGCCATGCCAGTTTGTGTTACTAACTCATTGTACCACTTGGAATAATCTTCACTTCTTGGGGTCAGTTTCGCCATTTTAAATTTTAACGTTTTGGTGGTTTAACATATGTTTAATTGGCATAGTAATTGCCGTTTTATAAAAAATTCCTAATTTTAGGGAAAATTCCTGAATTTCAGGAAGCAAATTTAAAGAATACTAATTGGTAAAAAAGATAAAAATGAGTAAAGTTTACACATATCCTCAAAAAATCTTCAAATACTTTGGAGTTTTTGCTTTGATATTTGGAGTGGTTTCTTGTGCTTCTTCCCAATCTAATGTTGCGAGTAGCGGGGAAACTGACGGTGTTTATTATAGTCCTGAGAAAGACGGCCAGGTTCAACAGGCAAATACAGATAAAAATTCATACGATATAGAAGTAGGGAGTCCTTACTTTGATGCAGAAGGAAATGGAGCAGAGGATTTTTATTACGATGAGCAAACTGCGCAAAATTCCGGAACCAGCGATGTAAATGTTTATACCGGAACCAATAATATTTATGTAGGATCCGGTGCGACCACCGATTGGGGGCGTTATGAGGGACTGGATATAACAGTCAACAATTATGGCTGGCACAACCCATGGTGGGGATTTGGTTACAACTCTTGGAGTTGGGGCTGGGGCTACCCAAGATGGGGTGGTTGGTATAACTCTTGGTATTATGGTGGATATTATGGATATAATCCTTATTGGGGAGGATATTACGGTTACAATCCTTACTATTGGGGAGGTTACTATGGATATAATCATTATTGGGACGGCTACTATGGTTATCATGGCTATCCTAACTACTATTACCGAGGAAATGGCGTGAGATCCGGAGTTCGTCCCGGTTCAAATTTAGCATACGGAACGTATTACAGAAACAATAGTCCTTTCAGAAGTAACAGCCGTTTGAATAGCACATCTGTACGACCTGTGAGAGGGAACACTTCAACGGTGCGAAATAATAGTTTGAATTCCGGCACAACACCTGTTCGACAAGTTCGTCAAACAAATGTGAGAGAAAATTCTTCTCCAAGAATGTCTACTTCTCCTGTAAGAACAAATGGAAATGTTCGTCCGGTTCGAACTTCGGCTCCCGATAATGTACGCCCGAATACACCTATCAGAACCAATAGTAATATTCGAACCAATACGCCTCCACGTCAGAATTCAAATATTCGAAGCAATAGCAATATCAGAACTAATTCCAATATTCGTTCAAACCCGCCACGTAATAACTCCAGCATTCGCTCATCTAGTCCTACCATTAGAAGTGGAGGTTCCAATAGCGGAATGAGAAGCAGCGGTACGAGAAGTGGCGGATCCAGAAGATAATTTAATCCTTAATTAGAATAGAAAAAATTTAGAATGAGAAAAATTTTCGCAGGCCTGTTAGTTATAGGTGGCATATTGAATGCGCAAACTGTTCAGAATTTAAATTCGGTTTCGGCATATTCAAATGAAATCAATGCCGGAAGCGCAAGATATGTAGGTATGGGAGGTTCAATGGGTGCCTTAGGTGGTGATATTTCTTCAATAGAACAAAACCCCGCCGGATTGGCAGTTGCCATCGCGTCAGACGTAAATGTAACTTTGGGAATTAATTCTTATAAAAATGAATCCAAATTTGGAAATACATTTGATTCAGATGATAATTCTGTTATGTTTCAAAATGTAGGAGGAACTTTTGTGTTCAATAACCCATCCAGCGTATGGAACCGTTTTTCAATCGGGATTAAATATTCCCAAGAATCTTTGGACAACTGGGTGCGTTTAGGAAGAAATGAAAATATCAATGGAACCTTTCTTACCAATGAAGACCCTGAAGAATATACTTCTTATGTCATGAACGGTTATCATGATGAAGTAGCAGGCTATAAAACCAAAATGTCTTTTGACTTTGGGGCAAGTTACAATGATAGGTTTTATTTTGGTTTAGGGATGAATTTCCATGATGTCCAATATGATAATTATGTAGTTTTTGACGAAGAGGAAACTACGGGAGGAACAACAAATACCTATCGATACGATCTAAACGGAACCCCTTATACTACAGCAGGAACGGGTGTTTCCGTTAGTGCGGGTGTAATCGGAAAGGTTACAGACCAATTGAGATTGGGGCTTGCTTATCACAGCCCGGTTTGGTACCGAAATATAGAAGAAAACTATTATGCCGATTTGCCTTTTGGAGATATTTATATGTATGATTTATATTACAGTGAATATGACCGAAATGCAAATGGCCGATTGGTGGCAAGTGCCGGAGTAGTAGTTGGAAAGTCGTTGGCTTTCAATGCAGACTATACTTTGCACATGAATGGTTCTACTAAATTAATGCCATCAGGGGATTTTGAGGGTACCAATGCTTTTTTGGATGATAACTTAAAATCAAGTAGCGAAATAAGAGTAGGAGGGGAATTTCGTGTAAATCAATTCAGATTCCGGGCAGGATATAATTACGTTCAAAGTCCGTTTGATGAAATTAGACTGGATGCCGATTTAGGAAATGGAAATAATCTTACCCAAAACTTTGACAAAACTTTCCGAGGAGATCTTAGTCGGTTCAGTTTGGGAGCCGGATATGACTTCGGTGGGTTTTATCTGGATGCCGCCTATCAATTACAAAATCAAAAATATGATTATGTATTTGGGAATGGCGAATATGTAGATTATGACGGTGGTGAGGTCTATTTGGCAGCACTTCCTTTAAATGCAGGTTATAATTATGTGGCCGAAGTAAAAAACCAAACCGGTATGTTTTTACTTACAGCCGGATGGCAATTCTAAACATATCAAAGAAAAAGGTGATTCATTTTTGAGTCACCTTTTATTTTGAATAAATTTTTACAAATTTAATTGGAGTAATTCGGAGCTTCTTTGGTAATTACCACATCATGCGGATGACTTTCTGCCAATCCAGCATTGGAAATTTTAACCATTTTTCCGTTTTTAATTAAAGAATCAATATCAGAAGTGCCGCAATAACCCATTCCTGCGCGCAATCCACCGCAAAGTTGATACACCACCTCAGACAAAGAACCTTTGTAAGGAACTCTTCCTTCAATTCCTTCCGGAACCAGTTTGTTGGCATCTGATTGGAAATAGCGATCTTTACTTCCTCTTTTCATGGCAGATAAAGAACCCATTCCCTGATAAGTCTTGAATTTTCTTCCTTGGTATATTACTTCTTCACCCGGCGCTTCGTCCGTTCCGGCAAACAAACTACCAATCATTACGCAATTAGCGCCCGAAGCAACCGCTTTTACAATATCTCCCGAAAGTTTAATTCCACCGTCGGCTATGATGGAAACATTTTTGGTATGCGCATATTCATAAGCATCGTAAATTGCCGAAAGTTGTGGAACCCCTACACCTGCCACAACCCGAGTGGTGCAAATCGAGCCCGGTCCTACACCAACTTTCAAGACGTTGGCTCCGGCATCTATCAAATCTTTCGCTGCTAAGCCGGTTACAATATTTCCTCCTACAATATCCAAATTAGGAAAAGCATTTCGAACTTCTCTTACTTTGTCTATCACGCCTTTTGAATGACCATGGGCTGAATCCAAAGCAATGATGTCTACACCTTTGGTTACCAAAGCCTGCACACGATCCATCGTTTCTGCACCCACACCGACTCCGGCGCCCACACGAAGCCTTCCCTGAGTGTCTTTACAAGCATTTGGGAATTCCGATAAATTGTCAATATCCTTTATGGTAATTAGCCCAATTAATTTGAAACTTTCATCCACAATAGGAAGCTTTTCTACTCGGTTTCTTAAAAGAATATCTTTGGCTTTATTAAGGTCAGTTGTTATGTCCGAAGTGATTAAATTTTGTTTGGTCATCACGTCTTCAACGAGTTGATCCATGTCGGTTTGGTACCTTATATCCCGATTGGTAATGATTCCGACCAAAGTTTTGTCTTCTTCAATCACAGGTAATCCCGAAATCCGATATTGGCGCATTAAATTTTCAGCATCTTGTAATTTATGATGGCGAGAAAGAGTAATCGGGTCAGAAATCATTCCGTTTTCAGAACGCTTTACAGAATCAATTTCATGGGCCTGCTCCTCAATGCTCATATTTTTATGGACGAATGAAAGTCCGCCCTCACGTGCAAGTGCGATAGCCAATTTGGCTTCGGAAACCGTATCCATAGCGGCAGAAACCAAAGGTATATTTAACTGAATTTTATCGGTTAAACGTGTTTTGAGCGAAACTTGATGGGGCAGAACTTCTGAATAAGAAGGGACTAAAAGGACGTCGTCAAATGTGATAGCGTCCTGAATGATTTTATCAGATAAAGGCATTGCTTTTTGCCAAGCAAATTTAAACATTTTTTATTTTAATCTGAATATTTTTATACTTAATCCAAAATTTATTACTTAAAACTTAGAATATCTACACACTTTTACATTTCATTAACCGTTTAAAGAGCAAAATAGTTCTTATTTTCGCAGGATAAATTTGACAAAATGAACATTCCTTTCAAAAAGTGGAACAATCTTCTGGGATTTGTGATGTTAGCCATTGCATCATTTGTGTATTTGATGACAATGGAACGAAAACTCAGTTTCTGGGATTGCGGTGAATACATTGTTTCATCGGCCAAACTTGGGGTAACTCACGCGCCCGGAGCGGCATTATTTCAGTTAATCGGTGCAGTTTGGGCAGGATTGGCCTTTGGCGATGGAAGTAAATATGCACTGATTATCAACTCTATGTCGGCCATTTGCAGTGCACTGACCATTATGTTTCTTTTTTGGACAATCACTCATTTCGTAAGAAGGATGTTTTTTGTGACCAAACAAAATGAATTCATTGAAAATCCTTACCAAACATCTCTTTCTAAATCTCAATCTCTAATTGCTTTGGGAAGTGGATTGGTTGGCTCGGCCGTTTTTATGTTCAGTGATTCCTTTTGGTTTTCAGCAGCAGAGGGCGAAGTGTATGCAATGGCTTCTCTGTTTACAGCAGCTTTAATTTGGATGGGTTGCAAATGGGAAGAGGAGTCAGACAAAGCAAGAGGAAATAAATGGTTTTTATTGATTTCTCTTTTCATAGGATTAGCTACGGGTGTTCACCTTATGGCAATTTTAGCTTTGCCGGCAGTTTGTTATATGTACTATGCAAAAAATTATAAATTAACCATTAAAAGTTTTATTGTAGCCAATTTATTGACAGCACTCTTTCTGGGTTTTGTGTTCAAAGTTTTATTTGGCGCAGTAATGACCTTCTTTGGTAAAACCGAAATTTATGTAGTAAATAATTTCGGCTTGCCTTTCAATTCAGGAACATTAGTGGCAGGACTAATTCTCGCTTTGGTATTTTACTTGGCATTTAAATACACCAAAAAATACAATTGGAAACTGGGAAATACTTTGGTTTTATCCATAGCATTCATGCTGATTGGCTTTTCTTGTTGGTTGGTAATCCCAATCCGTGCCAATGCCAATCCACACATGAATTTGAACGATCCAGATACTGCATTAGGTATGTTGGACTACTTCAACCGTGAACAATACGGTGACTGGCCTACGATTTACGGACCTGCCTATACCGCGAATTTTGCCGACGATGGAATTGCTGTTACACCCGACGGGAATTATGAAACAAAAATAAAAGGGGAGAATTATGTAAAGGACAATAAAAGTGGAAAGTACATAAAAGTATCAGACAGAAGAGATTATGTCTACAATAAAAAGCATGTGCAGTTTTTTCCCAAAATGTATAACAACCTTCCCGATGTGATGGAAAATTATGCGGCTATGTACGGATTCCCCGAATTCACCATAAATGCAGCCTTTTTCAACAATATGGAAGACCATCCCGAAGTCCGAGCACAAAAAAGACAAATCGCAGAAGCAAAATACAACGAATTATTACAAAAAAAACATGACGGTACATTACGTGTCGCCGACCTCAAAGCCAATGCAGAGCTTCTGGATATTCAGCCTCCCACTTTTGGACAGCAAATTAATTTCTTTTTGGATTACCAATTGGACTATATGTTTTTCCGTTATTTCATGTGGAATTTTTCAGGAAAACAAAATGATTGGGAAGGAAATATGGAAGTAACCAAAGGAAACTGGATTACCGGAATTCCTTTTTTGGACAATGCGAGATTGGGTGACCAATCTAAACTTCCTGCCGTTTACAAAGAAAACAAAGGCCATAATGTATATTTTTTACTGCCGCTTATTTTGGGATTAATCGGATTTTTTGTCCACTTAAACCGAAATGTTACCCATTGGTGGGCAATCCTTTCACTTTTTCTATTGACAAGTGTGGGAATTATCTTTTATACAAGTGTCAAGCCTTTTGAACCTAGAGAACGTGATTATGCCTTGGTTAGTTCATTTTATGCGTTTTCGATTTGGATAGGTTTGGGTGTGCAGGGAATTTATTTATTAATCAAGAAATTCCGAAAAAGAGAATTAAGGCCAAGTGTTTCTATTGTCATTTCCGCAATTTGTTTGGCAATTCCATTGCTGATGGGCTTCCAGAATTGGGATGACCATGATCGCTCCAAAAGAGAAGGCGCTTATGCTTTGGCCTTTAATTATTTAAATGATTTGGATAAAAATTCGATTCTTTTCGTTTACGGTGACAATGATACTTATCCGCTTTGGGGATTACAAGAAACCGAAAACTTCCGGGATGATGTTAAAATTGTGAATTATACGCTTTTAGGTTCACCATGGAACATTGAGCAGTCTTTGCGCAAAACTTATGATGCGCCGGCATTGCCTTCAAAATTAAAATATACAGATTATCAATTGAATACAAATGATAACATCATGGTGGTTGCCGGAAATATCAAATCTATTTTCGGAGAATTACACAGCATCATCAAACCCGATTCTGATTTGAGCGTTGCAGAAATAATGAGTTTGCCGCCAAATGAAATCACACCTTATTTGATTGATCCGGGATATGACCCTGCGGGAATTCAACAGTTGTATAATTCGGTTAAACCACTGGAACAATACCTTGTCAAAGACAGTATGACGGCAAAAGAAGCTTTTGAGTTTTTGATGGATAATAAAAATCCTGCGAAAGCTGCATTGGCAGACTACTATGGTTATCCGGTGGGAGCGGTGAATTATCTTCCAGTAGATAAAATCATCATTCCGGTCAATAAAGAAAATGCATTGAAATACGGAATTGTTTCACCCAAAGATGCCGATAAAATTGTAGATAACATAAAAATCACATTGGACAAAAGACAATTGTACAAATCGGAATTATTGATGATTTCAATGTTTGCAGAATACAATTGGGACAGAAGTATTTATTTTAGTGGAGGAGGTGTTTCAGATCCCGGAAATATTTTCTGGATGAGCGATTACTTGGAAAACAATGGTTTCTCCTACCGTTTGGTTCCTATTTATACAAGATTTGGAGAAGGAGGGAAACTAGGTAGAAGCAATACTGACAAAATGTATGAAAGCTTTAAAAATTTCCAATGGGCCAATTATAATTTGGACAAGGCTTCTTTTTCAAATACCGACAGAAATTACACCAATACGTACCGAAACATTGCCGTAAGACTGGCAGATGATTTCACTGAGCGTGGCGATAAAGCAAAGGCAAAAGAAGTTTTGGACAAAGTCATGGAAATGATTCCGGATCAGCCACGTTATGATTATGGACTCAGCACCGAAAGAATCGCACAGGCTTACAACGCCGTTGGTGAAACAAAAAAGGCACAAGCTTTGATAGATACTGCCAAAAATCGTTTGATGGAAAAAATCAGTTTCTATGAATCTTTGCCCGATAATATCCGCTATACGGTATCGCGCGATTTGTCTGATGCAAGAAGTGATTATTCCTTAATGATTTATGGACGTATTTCTGAACTTTTGAAAAAGAATGACACTGCTGCCGCCATGAAATTTTTTAATACCGAATTTAAACCTGTTCGGGATAAATTGATTCAGTCTTACCAAAAGTATAATGCAGACGGCAGTGTCGATTTAAGAGAACAAAACAATATAGATGGTCAATTCAAATTCGTAAGCGAACTCTTGGGAATTGCCGATATGATTGATTCTACTTATGCCGAAAAAGAAACAAATGAATTGTATAATATTTTAACTAACGAAAAATAATTAAAAACATATGAAAAAAATGATTTTCACTGCTGCTTTGGCAGTAATTGGATGGGTGTCGGTAAATGCACAAGAAGGATTAAAGGCCGGCGCTCATATTGGAGTCCCCGTAGGTGATGTGACAGATTATTTAGGCGTAAATTTCGGAGCGGATGTTTCTTATTTATATCCTGTTATGGAAAATCTGCACGTGGGTGGAGCTGCCAGTTTAGATATCTTCACCGGTAAAGATGAACCCGGAACAATTTATAAAACAAAAAGTTTAACCTTGTTGCCTATTGCTGCAAGTGCCCAATATGATTTTATGGAACAATTCTTTGGCGCAGTTGATTTAGGTTATGCCTTTAGTTTAAGCAAAGGATATGATGGAGGATTCTATTTCCAACCAAAAGCAGGTTGGCAAAATGAATATTTTCAGGCTTTTGCATTCATCAAAACATTTGGTAGCGGAATTGATGCTACAGAAGTGCCTCACAGAGACTTCTCAGGTGTTACCACCATCGGAGTTGGAGGTGCTTATAAATTCTAAGAAAAAAATAGATTTCAAATAAAAATACCTGCCAGATTTCTGGCAGGTATTTTACTTTTTATAAATAAACCTTAAAACAAACCATTGATTTCCGCATCAACTTTGTCGTAAATGAAACTCAAATCTTCCTGATTATTGACGAAGTCAAGATTGTCCACATCTATGATTAACAATTTTCCTTCGTCATAACTTTTCACCCATTCTTCATATTTGTCATTCAATCGGCTCAAGTATTCAATGCTGATGGAACTTTCATACTCACGTCCCCGCAACTGAATCTGGCGAACCAAAGTAGGAATTGAGGCACGCAGATAAATCAATAAATCAGGTGCCTGAACAAAAGAATTCATCAAATTGAAAACCGTCAGATAATTTTCATAATCACGCGTCATCAGCAAACCCATATCGTGAAGATTGCTCGCAAAAATATGCGCATCTTCATGAATGGTCCTGTCCTGAATGATGTTTTCCCCACTTTCCCGGATTTCTTTTATCTGATTGAACCGACTCCCTAAAAAATAAATCTGAAGATTAAAAGCCCATTTTTCCATATCGTTATAAAAATCATCCAAATAAGGATTTAAGTCAACACTTTCAAACTGAGGTTTCCAACGAAAGTTTTTAGCCAATAATTGAGTTAAAGTGGTTTTTCCGGCTCCGATATTTCCAGCGATGGCAATGTGCATTTTATAGATTTTTTAATGGGATTCGTAAATATAAACAACCTTTCCTTTTAACACAAACAGATAACGGTTATTTAAAGAAAAATAATCAAGACCCTTATTTAGAACTATTTCTGATGTGTTAAGCGATTTTAAATCAAGTTTAAATAAATGATTTTCAGATGAATAATAAACTGATTGATCCTTGAAATAAATTTGTTCAAATTCCCCGAATGGGACAACGCTTTCTAAATTAGCATATTCATCAAACCGAAGTATTTTTTTAAATCCGACCAAATAGATTTTATTCTGGTGGTAAATCAGTTCCGAATAAAATTCATCTCCGGTTTTTTCAGTTAATATAACCGATTGACGCATCGCTTTTTTCTCTCGGTAATTCCACAAAACCAATCTTTGTAAAACAGGGTCATAGCCCCAAAGATAATTATTGTCCACCAATGCCATCAGCGTGGGGGAGAAGTTGGTTTCAATCGGGAATTCGATTAAATCCTGAACTTGATTCAATTGGTTGTCCAACACCAAAAGATTAAACAGAGCCGATTTAAGTGTGATTCGTAATATATTTTGGGTATTTAAATCTTCCAAAATCGTTTGGTTGGAATAGGTTTTTCTTTTTTTTGTAGAAAATTCAATTTTATTGAGTTCAGAAAAATTTCGGATGTAATAAATATTATTAAAATCATCCACTCCGAAATCGGTAATGCTGTCACGGCTTTCAACCAAAATCGAATCCACTAAATTCAGACTTTGTGCCGTCATAATTTGCAACCCGAAAAGAATTAAAATAGATGGAAGAAATGATTTCATAGTTAAAATCAAAAATAGGAAAAATAACAAAGCCCGCCGAAGGGCAGGCTTTATTTTTGTGACCGCGGAGGGATTCGAACCCCCAACCCTCAGAGCCGAAATCTGATATTCTATCCAGTTGAACTACGCAGCCTCTTGTTGGGGTTGCAAAATTAGTGAAATCTTATTTACAATCCCAAAACTTTAGTGCCTTGTTCAAAAACAATATCGTCGGGAATTCCGGCAGATTTCAATTTGTTTAAATCTTTTTGAAGTTCCGGCGAAATGATGCCTTTTTCTTCTGTCAGTTTTTTTACACCTTCGTAATCGCCATTGCCTTGAAGAGTCAGAATTAGTTCAGACAGATCATTCATCGCTTTTTCCATGTTTTCAAAATTTACTTTATAAGTTCCGTTTTCTGTACGTTCAAAAGCACTGTTTTCCTGAAAATAATTAAAAGCGATCATATTGGCAGAACCGTGTGCACTTGCCCCAAAACGAACCGACCGAAATATTCCCGCCAAAAAAGTCACCATATAATCTTCTTTTTGACCTTCCAACTCTCCTTTTTGCAGTAATTGATTGACCATGTAAAGACCTAAAATGTCGGCTTTTCCTTCTTCCAAATGAGATTGTTGTTCTTTTAAAGCTTCCCGAACTGTTCCTTTTCCATTCACGGTATTTTTGATTCCAAGTCCGTGGGCAACTTCGTGAAACATTACATTGGCAAAAAATGCGTCAAATTTCACATGCTTTCTTTGGGATTCATCAATCAGAATATTTGAAATAGGAAGTAGGATTTTGTCAAATTTCGCACGCATGGCATTTTTTAACTGAAGTCTTCTTGTCCCTTTTTCCAATTGAACTCTTTCGTCGTTAGGCAAATTGATAGCAATGGTTTTCCCGCCTGCATTACAATCTCCCGCATAGTAAACTACATCATAAGCATTCAAGTCTGAATCAGTGCCCGGGGTTTCGCTTTTATATTTGGCATCTATAGGTAAATTTTTCTGTAGCTCCGGAAGAAATTGGGCAAATTTTTCCAATTTTTTAGACCATTCCATATCTTTTACCAACACATAGGCTGAATGTGAAGCTTTGTACCCAAATAATTGGTCTTCATAGGTTTCAATCGGACCTACTACAAAATCCAAACGGTTAGTTTTCATATTCATCCAAGCAATGTCACTTTCAAAATAATCATCGGTTTCCAAAGCAGTAGCACGTAGTTCCAGATAAGCTTTCAATCCGGAATCTTCTGCCAGGGAAGCCGCTTTCCGAAGCAATTCTGCAGCTTCCGATACTTTTTCTTTGAATTGAACATTGTAGGGAACTGTATAAAGATTGCCCTCTTCATTTCTGCGAACTAGTGTATAAAGACTTTTTCCATCGGGTAGATTTGCTTTTTCAAATTCCTCTACCGTCATGTCCAAGGGATAGAAATTTGCACCCAATGGTTTGGCATCAAATCCTTTTACAAAAGGTTTCATATTGTCAAGTCTGTCCCAAGGACCATAGTTGATTTCGACATAATTTTTCACTGAACCCGAAACTTTTGACAATAATTCATTTTTATCGCCATAAGCTTCATACCAAAAAAGTTCGTCCATAATATCTGAAATTTCTATAAAAATGGACAAGATTTCTTTTTCATTATCGGTCAGGTGAGAAAGATCGGTTTCTAAGCGTACCGTTGCATAGGTTTTTAAGGAATCGGACGTTTCAGTGTTGGGTTGTGTTTTTGATTCAGAAGTTGATTTTTTACATTGGACAAAAAATAAGCAACTTAGTAAACTGCTTATGAGGACGACTTTTTTCATTTTTAATTGCATTAATTCCTCCCAAAATTACAAAATAAAAAAGAAGTTGAATTAAAATAACCCAACTCCTTAACTAACACATGAGGACAAAACTTGTACGCAGCAAAAGTAAACTAACTTAAATCGATTTGTGTTAAATTAAGATTATGATGAATTTAAAGATTGAGTGTAAATTTTGATTTTTCAGACGAGGGTAAAATAAAAAAGCCCTTGAATTCAAGGGCTTTGGGTGGATGACCGGTCTCGAACCGGCGACCTTCGGAACCACAATCCGACGCTCTAACCAACTGAGCTACAACCACCATTTTTCAATTGGATTGCAAATATATAAATAATTTGAAAATTTGCGCTATTTGAGAATTTGAAAATGAATTTTTATGTGAAATATTTTCAAATAACCCCTTCAAAATCCTTTAAACCAAGGTAGCCTTTTACCATAAAACCCTCGCCTGCTTCTGTCCCAATCAGCATTCCCAAATCTTTTGCTCGGTTTTCAATACTGTCTTGAAATAATTTAGACGAAATCGGCGTGTCGGGTTCTTTGTTTTCAGGGTCGTGAAATTGGGTTTTATAAGCAAAACAAGCTTGTTTTTTTGTTTCCAAAAATCCTGAAACGTCCAAAATGAAATCCGGTTTTAGCGGATACCATTGTATATAATGAAAAATATATTTCGGTCGCCAAGCTTCTTGTCCGGTTTCGATTTTCTTTAAACCTGAAAGAAAACAAGCCTTTTCAACAACTTCCGAACCTTTTCCGTGGTCAATATGTCGGTCTTCAATGGCATTGCACAAAACGATTTCCGGACGGTATTTCCGAATCATTTTAATGATTTCCATCTGGTGCGCTTCGTCATCTGTGAAAAATCCATCCCGAAAACCTAAATTTTCCCGAATTTCTACACCTAAAATTTTTGCCGAGTCGGCTGCTTCTGCATCACGGGTTTCGGCGGTTCCACGTGTGCCTAATTCGCCACGTGTCAAATCAATAATTCCAATTTTTTTTCCGGTTGCGACCATTTTGGCAACCGTCGCGCCTGCGCCTAATTCCACATCGTCCGGATGTGCGCCAAATGCTAATATATCGAGTTTCATTTGTATTGAATTCGTTTCAAGTTTCAGGTTCAATGTTTCAAGTTTGAAAAGAACGTGAAACATTAAACTTTGAACTAAAATTTATTTTCCCTCAATCCACTTTGTTATTTTCTTACTTTCCGGTTCTGTGATGGAATAGAAGAAATCTTCCAAAGTTCCGTCTTCGTTGATGATGTATTTCTGGAAGTTCCATTTAACAGATGAATTCTTTTTACCGTTTAATTCTTTTTGGGTCAAGAACTGATAAATAGGTGCAATGCTGTCGCCTTTTACCGAAATCTTGCTCATCATCGGGAATGTTACGCCATAATTGATTTTACAGAATTCGGCGATTTCTTCATTGCTTCCGGGGTCTTGTTGTCCGAAATCATTGGAAGGAAATCCTACAATTGTAAAATTTTGGTCTTTGTATTTCTGGTGTAATTCTTCCAAACTTTCAAATTGCGGTGTAAACCCACACTTGGAAGCGGTGTTTACAATGAGGATTTTTTTTCCTTTTAAATCAGCAAAGTCAAATTCATTTCCTGAAATATCTTCTACTTTATAATCGTAAATCGTTTTCATTTCTTTTTTATTTTGGGCTTTACAATTTGTGAAACAAATCAATAAAGCTATTAGACTTAAATATTTCATTTTTCTAAAGTTTTAAAGTTTCTTTTTTTTTGAAACTTCCGATTACTAAAATACGAAATTAAAGAAAGTATAAACATAGAAGCAGCCGTAACATAAATCCAAGTGGGGATGGGAATAGGATCACCGGCAGCATAGGAATGCAGACCTGACAAATAATAATTTACACCGAAATAAGTCATAATAATGGACCAAATTGCCCAAAGTGAAGCAACGTTGAACGCCCATTTTCCGCGCAATCCCGGCACCAATCTTAGGTGTAAAACAATTGCGTAAACGATGACGGAAATAAATGCCCAGGTTTCCTTTGGATCCCAGCTCCAGTAACGACCCCAACTTTCATTTGCCCACATTCCGCCCAAAAATGTCCCCACAGTTAAAGTAAATAATCCGACTGTGGAAGCCATTTCGCTGACAATCGTAATTTCCTGAATGGATTTTTTAATCTTCGTGGTAGGCTTGAAACATAGTAAAATCAATGAAATTACAGCTATGACCGCCGACAGTCCGAAAAATCCATAACTTGAAGTAATGATACCGACATGAACCATCAGCCAATAAGATTTTAGAACCGGAACAAGTGGTGTGATTTGAGGGTCAAGCAATCCGCCGCCATGTGCAAATCCCATCATAATCATGGCAACTATGGCACCTGCTGCCGGTATAAAGGCATTTCGGTTTCTGTATAAAATTAACCCTGCAAGTACACCAATGGATGAGATAAAAACAATTGCTTCATATCCGTTACTCCAAGGTGCATGCCCCGATAAATACCAACGTACGGCAAGTCCTATAATATGGATGATATATGTGATTACCAATAGACTTAAAAAGAAAGTCGTGATTTTGTGAATGATATTAGCCAAACGGTTTTTAGTGGAAAATACTTCTATGAAAGCAAGTAAAATCAAAACTCCCCCCAGCATACTGTACACAATCATCAGCCATAAGAAAATATTTACTTTGTTGTAAATTACTTCTAAATTTACTTTTGAATCAGATGGGATTACGTTTTTACCCCATTCGTGCTGGTAATCGGTGATAGCTTGTAAAGATTGGTTGGCTTTGCTCCAGTCTCCTGATTGGAAACCGACTTGTAAGTCATTAAAATACTGGGTGATAAAATCATAAGCTTCTTTATTGATTTCGACAGGACTTTCTTCTGTACTGTAAATCCAGGAAGTCCAGATTTCACCGGGGTCATTTTTAATCGGAATAATTTTGGTGTAATAACCATATACAATATTATTAAAAATGTTAAAACGCTCAGTTAAATTGATGACTTCGTCGTCGTATTTGGTTCGGTCTGCGGGGCGTTTGCTAAACGATAAATTGTATTGTTTTTCCAATTTGTATTGTCCGGTATGTGGGTCAATTAAATTTAAATAAGTGGTATAACCACCCCTTAGTCCAATAGTTTCTTCTATAACTTTGGTCTCTTCTCTTAATTTGTCACCACCTGAATTCTGTACATAAATGAGTGGTGCATTTGCCCAAGAAGTGGGGTCGATTTGCATGGAAAGGAACCATTGGTCAGAATTTATATCGCCGTATTTGTCTTTTTTATAAATCTTACGAAGTAATTCCAATGTATGGGTATTCATAGGTTTAATCCGACCTTCAAAATCCTGTACCAATAAATGTCCGAATTTTTCTGCGTGAAAAGGGTCAATTATGAATTGTTTGTTGTTTAATTGATTGGGATTGATGAATTGGGCACTTGCCCGCACTTCCATTTCTTGGGAATGGACAGAATCGGAAACCGCTTGCTGGACACCAGATTGGATCGAATCCTGAGCTATTCCAATTCCGAAGAAAAACAAAAAGGGAAGAAGAATCAAGGTTTTTTTGTGCAAATTGGTCAATTGTTTATTGAGTTTCCAGAAATGCGTTCCTTTCCAGAAAAGTGAGGCAAATAGACCGAAGAACAAAAAGAAATAACCGACATACGTAATATTTGTACCCCACCAATCCGCATTCACAGAAAGTATGGTTCCACCTTCATCCGGAAAATAACTGGATTGGAAAAAGCGGTAACCTCTATAATCCATCACATTGTTCATATAAATATGATGAGGCGTTTCTGTTCCTTTGTCAATCACGGTAATTTCACTTTCATAAGAGGAAGGATTGGATGAACCCGGATAACGGTCGAGGATAAAATCATCACATCGGATAGAAAATGGTGTTTGAATCATTTTTGAGCCAAATCCCACCGAAACTCCTAATCCATTAATGGTAGTGTTTTTACTAAATGAGGTAACGCCTCTGCCGCCAATTATGGTCAAGGTATCTTTTTCTGCGCCTGAGCTTAATTCAACAATAATTGCACCCGGCAATTCTTTGTCCATTGCATTGGTTTTGTCGCCTTTATAATAAACTAATTTTCCTTGAAAAGCCGGTTTTGGAATAATTAGGTTGGTATTATTTATAGTATAAAGCGTTCTGTAATTTAACATTTGGGGTTGGTTGATTTCAATCGTTCCCGATTGCTCTGCCAATAATGTAGAATCGGTTACTACACCGACTTGCTGACCTGTCATGGTCATGTATTGCCCTTTGAAAGGGGAATTAATAAAGAGTTTTTCTTCTTGTTCCACTAACTGAACCGAACCTTCAATCGGATTGTTGTAACTCACCATCGTTCCACCAATGTTCTTGATCTCTCCTTCACCGATGAATTCCGACTCGCGCCCTTCTTGTCCCATGGTAACGATTTCCAGCATTTTTTTGCCTGAATTGGTACGTTGAATGGAATCTTTTGCCAAAGGAATATAATCCAGGGTCTTCAAAGTGACAATTTTGTCCCCAAAAGAATAATCCTGTTCATAAGTCCTTTTAAAAGGCCAAGGTGTGTCTTTTGCATTGAAATGCGACATCATATAAGTATTTTTGTCGTAACGCAAAGCCCTTTCATTGTCGTTAATTTCCAGTTTGAAATAAGTTCTATCCGAAATGATTTCATTGGTCGTTTCGCCTTCCCTGATTGGCATTTGACCTTCAAAACTGATGTATCTCGTAATTGCGCCACCGATGAAAATAAATACAAATGCAAGGTGGAAAATCAAAACCGGCCATTTCTCTCTTCTAAATAAACGATAGCGTTTTATGTTCATTATGAACAATACAATCAGCCAAAGCATGAGAATCTCAAACCATTTGGCTTCATATATCAATGTTTTGGCAGTGGGTGTGTCATAATCATTCTCTATGAAGGTTGCCACAGCCATGGAGATGGCGTATAGGAACAATAACACCGTCATGGTGCGGGTAGAGAGAAATATTTTTTCGAACTTCGTCATGAGATCATTCTAGATTGACTACAAAAATAGGTTAAGGATTAGGAATTTAAGTGAAACTGGAAGTGATTTTTGTTATAATATAATTGAACATTCTAATTTAAATCAATTCTAATTAAGCCTAAATATTTTCCTTTGTTTCACTTAAATTATTTACCTTTTCACAGTTTTTTTAATCCTTAATTAAATACAACTGTTTTTATGGAATCAAATCAGATCAAAACCAATTATCCAGCACTTTATACACTCATTGTCGTGTTTTTCTTTTGGGGTTTTATTGCAGCGGGGAACAGTATTTTCATCCCCTTTTGTAAACATTATTTTCATCTGGATCAGTTCCAATCTCAGTTGGTGGATTTCGCATTTTATACGGCTTATTATGTAGGTGCACTATTGTTATTCATTTTCAGTTCGGTTTCGGGTAAGGACTTGGTCGGTAAATGGGGGTATAAAAAAAGTATTGTTTACGGATTATTATTTTCAGCACTGGGTGCCGGAGCTATGATTGTGGCAGTTGAAGTTAATACTTATGCCGGAATGTTGATGGGTTTATTTATAGTTGCACTTGGTTTTTCATTACAGCAGACGGCAGCAAATCCCTTTGCAATTTTATTGGGCGATCCGAAAACCGGAGCCAGCCGCGTCAATTTGGGTGGTGGAATTAATTCGTTCGGAACCACCATTGGGCCTTTGATTGTTGCATTTGCGCTTTTTGGAACCACTGCTTCTGTTTCAGATGAAGATATTGCCAATTTGCCTCTCAATAAAGTGGTATACCTCTATGCCGGAGTAGGTATGTTGTTTATCGCTTCGGCAACATTATTCTTCTTTTCAAAAAAAGTTCCGGCCGGAATTTCCCATGAGCCGATTGAAAAAGCCAATAAAGCCATACGAACTTTGGTTGTCATGACGATCTTGTTAGGAGCCATGTTCGGGCCGGTTTTTAATAGTTATAAAAGTGAAGAAGCTTTGAAAATCGAATTACTCGAAAATGAAATGAAATCGCTCTCAGATGAAGCTCAAATAAGTTCGGTCCAAACTAAAATAGATACAATCAAACATCCGTTGGAACAAAAAAGAATGATGTGGCTGGGTGGGGCGTTATTGGTCGTTTTGGGAGGCTTGTCTTTTGCGGGTATTCAAGCCAGAAGCAATGCCAAAGGCTGGGGAGCTATGCAGTATCCTCAATTGATTCTCGGAATGATTGCCATTTTTGTCTATGTCGGTGTCGAGGTAGGAATTGGAAGTAATTTGGGAGATTTATTACAAAAGCCCGAATTTGGGAGCCATAGTTCTTCTGAAATTGCGCCTTATATTTCCATGTATTGGGGAAGCTTAATGATTGGACGCTGGGCGGGAGCCATTTCTGCTTTTAACCTGATGGGAATGAAAAAAAATATTCTTTTGATAGTCATACCCCTACTTGCGTTTTCAGTTATTATCACGGTAAATATATTGGCTGGGAATGACATGACTCCGCTTTATTATTATGTTTTCTGTGTGTTTATTCAGATTATTATGTTTTTCATCAGTAAAGACCGACCGGCTCTTACTTTGATGATTTTTGGAATTTTCGGGATTTCGGCCATGATTATCGGATTGCTGACGGAAGGTAATACGGCGATTTATGCCTTTTTAGCCGGAGGACTTGCTTGCAGCATCATGTGGCCTTCCATTTTTGCACTCTCTTTGATGGGACTTGGAAAATATACAGCGCAGGGATCGGCATTTTTGGTAATGATGATTTTGGGTGGCGGGATTATTCCACCGATTCAGGGGAAGTTAGCCGATATAATTGGAATTCATAATTCCTATATCATTCCGGTTTTCTGCTTTATTTACCTTACTTTATTTGCCATTTTGGTAAAATCTTTCTTGAAGAAGCAAGGAATTGATGTGGACAAAATAGAACCCCAATCGGCGCATTAAAATCTGTTTTTATCCATACAACTAAATTTATTTTTAGGTTTTGATAAAACTTGAGGTTTAAATTTACTTTTTCTCCGCTTTTAACAGCATCTACATTCGGATTGAAAAAATATATATTTGAAAATTGAAAATAATTGATTTTACTATTCGATTATTTTCTAACTTTATCATCTATAATAACTTAATAACACACAATTATGAAATTAAAATCCACTTTATTTTCCATTTGTTTTGTTATGACATTTTCAAATATAAACGCTCAAGAATCCGCGTTTGAAAGTGCAGCAAAAAGATGGATCGCCGAAAACTCTGTCGAACTGGGTTTAAAATCCCATCACGAGGTTGATTTAAGGATGGCCAGAAAAGGACCTTCGGGAGAAACATTGCGTTTTCAGCAAATGATTTCCGGTGTTCCGGTTTTCCAGTCAGAAGTAGTTGTTCATTATAACAACAAAGGAATCCTGACCTTTTCTTCTGAAAGTTTACAAAAAGATGCTGCTAATATTTCTGTAAATCCGGCTATAACAGCTGAGGCAGCTTTGAACAAAGCCAAAACAGAACTAAATCTTCAGGGTGCGATTATGGATCAGGAAAATAAGCTCTATGTGCTTCAGACTGAAAATGATGAAACTAAATTGGTTTATCGGGTAATGCTGAGTTCTTTCGATACACCGGGTGCTTGGGAAGTTATGGTGGATGCGAAAAACGAGAATATTTTAAGTGTAAAAGATATTTCGATTTATCACCATCATCGGAGCGAAACCTATCCGGAAACAGGTGAACCTGCTAAAGAAGAAAAATCTACTGTAAATACTTTTGAAACGGGAACCGGTTATATCTTCAATCCCGATCCGCTTTCTTATACAGGTTCCAATTACGGGGGTGAATATGTAGACGGAAACGACGCTACGACCGATGCATTGGATGCGGCACGCCAGTTGGTAGATATTCCGGAGTTGGAACTTTCAAGTGGAATGTACAAATTAAAAGGAACTTATGCTGAAATCAAAGATTTAGAAGCGCCAAGTACAGGTTTGTTTACCCAAGCATCTCCGGATTTCTTATTCAATCGGAATGAAGCAGGTTTTGAGGCTGTCAATGCTTATTGGCACATTGACAACATGCAGCGTTATGTAAATGAAACCTTGGAAATTGATTGTTTACCGATGACAAATGGGGGAGTAGTATGGTTTGACCCTCATGCATTGGGAGGTCAGGATAATTCTTATTATTCAAACGGTCGTTTGCATTTTGGAGAAGGTTGTGTAGATGATGCAGAAGACGCCGATGTTATCATTCATGAATTGGGACACGGTGTTCACGACTGGATTACAGGAGGTTCTTTGTCCCAAGTTCAGGGATTAAGCGAAGGTTCCGGCGATTATTGGGGACAATCCTATAGCAGAAGTTTAGGTCAGTGGGAAGAGTCAGATCCACAGTACCAATGGTTTTTTAACTGGGATGGTCATAATAGTTGCTGGCCTGGAAGATCTACTGGTTATAGTGCAACTTATCCGGGTGGTTTGACAGGTTCAATCCATACAGACGGCCAAATCTGGGCTACATCACTGATGAGAATCTGGGATAGAATCGGCAGAGAAAAAACCGACCGCGCTTTTTTAGAAGGTCTAGCCATGACTAATTCAAGTACCAATCAACAAAATGCTGCAAGAGCCGTTAGACAAGCTGCATTGGATATGGTAGGACAATTTGGTTTTACTTGTGAAGACGTGATTGCAATTACAGAAGAATTTACTGAGACAGGCTACGTTTTATTGGATTATGAATGTGACGAAATGGGCGTAAGCGATATTTTGAATGGAAAAATTGCAGAAGTTTATCCAAATCCGGTTTCAGATAAACTGAACATCGTGATGGATTTCAAAAAACCTGAAACCGTTATAGTCTACGATATGGCGGGCAAAAAGGTAATAGAATCACAAATTGGTACAAACAAAAATTACATCAATGTTTCCCAATTGCCCAAAGGTGTTTATGTGTTGATGATCAAAGGAACAAGTTTCACACATAAATTTGTAAAAGAATAATCCTTTATTCATAAATATTTGGAATCCGGTTCAGAAATGGGCCGGATTTTTTTATTTAGAATTAGAAATTAGAAATTAGAAATTAGAAATTAGAAATTGATTTAATTAAATATCTCAAAAACTCCCAACTCGTAACTCAAACTCTCCAACACTAATACCCATATTTTCCTTTCCATTTCTTTTTAAGCATTTCTTTGTCTGCCTGTTCACGTGCATTAAGCCCAGGTTCATAAAAAGTTGTTCCTTTGATTTCTTCGGGTAAAAATTCCTGCTCCACAAAATTATTTTCGTAAGAATGTGCGTATTTATAATCTTTTCCGTAATTCAAATCTTTCATCAATTTGGTTGGTGCATTTCGCAAATGAAGCGGAACAGGTAAATCTCCGGTTTGGCGAACGAGTTGTTGTGCTTTCCCAATGGCTTCATAAGTTGCATTGCTTTTTGAGGAATTAGCCAAATAAACTGCACATTGACTCAAAATAATTCTTGCTTCCGGATAACCGATGGAATTTACAGCCTGGAAAGCATTATTGGCAATCACCAAAGCCGTAGGATTGGCATTCCCAATGTCTTCCGAAGCGGAAATCAATAATCTTCTGGCAATAAATTTTAAATCTTCACCACCTTCCAGCATTCGGGCGAGCCAATAAACTGCACCGTTTGGGTCAGAACCTCGAATCGATTTGATAAAAGCAGAAATGATGTCATAGTGCATTTCGCCGCTTTTATCATACATCGCCAGATTTTGCTGAATCGTTTGGGTAACCGATTCATTGGTTAATTTAACAGCTTTTTTTGCAGAACTGTTCACTACCAATTCCAAACCATTCAGAAGTTTCCTTGCATCACCACCCGAAAAACGAATCAAGGCTTCGGTTTCCTTAACCACAATTTTTTTCTGCGAAAGGATTTCATCTTTTTCAATTGCTCTTTGGATTAATTCTTCCAAATCGCTTCGCTCCAAATGTCTCAATATATAAACCTGACAACGGGAAAGCAAAGCAGGAACCACTTCAAAACTTGGATTTTCAGTAGTGGCACCGATTAAGGTGATCCAACCTTTTTCAACCGCGCCCAATAAGCTGTCTTGCTGGGATTTGTTGAAACGATGGATTTCATCAATAAATAAAATGGGAGCTTTCGCACCGGAAAAAAGATTTTGATTTTTGGCTTTTTCGATAACTTCTCTGACTTCTTTCACGCCCGAATTGATCGCGCTTAACTCAAAAAAGGCACGGTTTGAAAGTTCAGAAATCATTTGTGCCAGCGTGGTTTTTCCCGTTCCGGGCGGGCCCCAGAAAATCATAGAGGCGATATGTCCCGACTTCAACATGATACGAATCGGCGAATTTTCACCTATAAGATGTTTCTGGTTAATGAAATCGTCCAGTGTTTTGGGACGTAAACGTTCTGCAAGCGGCTGCATTTGATTTTGATTTTTACAAATTTAATCCAAATAGAATCTTTATCGGAATAATTTGCGGACAACATTCCCAATCTGTACAAAATCGCCATGATTACTTACCAGTCTTTTTTCCGGATAATTTTCTATTTCACCCTGATAAGGATAAATAATCAGGTAATTCTTTTCCACAAACATAGAATTTAAAATGCCCGGAATATAACGCATTTGCGGAATGTAAGAATTCATACCTCGTTTAGCCAAAAAGATAATCAATCCTTCATTTTCACCTATGGATTTGGCGATTTCTTCTGATTCTTTCCAGGTATTAATCACGGAAAATTTTGCTTCTATATTGACTTTTCTGATTATTTTTTTGAGAACCGCAATTGTGGGCTCGGTTGCATAAAAATGAACGCG
>Ga0079224_100001113_pt1 | contig 29709 bp, 25 predicted proteins | sample Stecom2015_FD_80414 | JGI IMG/M metagenome (GOLD analysis project Ga0079224, IMG submission 80414) | Agricultural soil microbial communities from Utah to study Nitrogen management - Steer compost 2015 | ecosystem: Environmental > Terrestrial > Soil > Agricultural land | place: USA: Utah... | reverse complement strand
CGTTGTTTCCGAAGCTTTTGCTGCCGGAACTGCGGCCACAATTACCCATATCGACCGTATAGGTTTTAACGGAAAGGACTACACTTTACCACCTGTAGAAGGCCGTGAATTCTCCAATAAGGTATTGGATTATCTGAATGACCTCCGTTATGGAAAAAGTGAAGATCCTTTCGGCTGGAATTTTATAGTTTAGAGAGTATTTAGAAAAGAGCATAGAATGAGGACGATTTTGTCTTTGTTCTTTGCTCTTTTATCTTTTTTCTCCCTCAATAAAAGCCAATATATCTTCTAAATTACCTGGCTCAAACCATACCGTACCGCCGTATTTTTTAAACCAAGTTATCTGCCGTTTAGCATAACGTCTGGAATTCTGTTTGATTTTATCGACCGCATCCTCCAAAGACAATACACCATCAAGATAAGCGAAGAGCTCAGCATATCCCACCGTCAATAAAGCCGGTTTATCCCGATAAGCAACCAAAGATTTTACTTCCTCCAAAAGACCTTCTTCCATCATCTTATCCACGCGCAAGTTAATACGTTCGTATAATCTTTCCCGCTCCATATTCAGACCAATAGTAATGATCTCAAAAGATCGCTTAGCAGTAGCCTTTACGAGAAAAGAAGAAAAAGGTTTTCCCGTGGCTTCATAAACTTCCAGTGCGCGAATAACTCGCTGAGGATTATCAACATCAGCGGATTGATAATAAGCAGGATCGATTGTTTTCAGCCGTTGTTGAAGAGGTTCAATGCCTTCCATTTCAAAGATTGTATTGAGCCTATTACGCACTTCTACCGGAGCCTTGGGGAGATCATCCAATCCCTCACACACAGACCTCACAAACAGACCTGAACCACCTACCATGACTACGTATTCATGTTGTTCAAAGAGCTTGTCCAACAAATCCAAAGCATCTCGTTCAAAATCGCCGGCAGAATATTCCTCAGCGATACTATGCGAATCTATAAAATGATGGGGAGCCTGTGCCAGTTCTTCAGCCGTAGGTTTTGCCGTCCCAATAGACATCTCCCTATAAAATTGGCGGGAATCTGCAGAAATAATTTCCGTACGAAAATGCTTCGCCAGGCTGATGGCCAAGGCTGTTTTGCCTACTGCCGTAGGCCCTACAACAACGATAAGTTTTCTGCTTTTATTTCCCATAGGCTATAGATAGAGACGATTTAGTACTCGTCTTCTCCCCCTCCTGATTGTTCCTCTTCTTCTCCACCCTCTTCTTCATCATCGAACAAGTCAAATTCATCCTCGTCGTCAACACCATATTCTGTCTCATCAACAGTTACCTCTTCATCGTCGTCAATATCTTCTAAACCTGTAGACAATGGGAAATTGGCCGCAGCTGCATTTTTTGGCGCAGTACCTACCGATTTGAATACACTTGGATATTCTTTACCATCCTCTTCTTTTAGAATTTTAATCAGCTCTACATGGAAATCATAAGGACGATCGAAATTATATATATAATAGAATTTCTGATGAGGGTCATCAATAAATTTACTCAATCGTATATCTTCCATCTTCAACACACCGTTGGCAGTTTTACGCTCGGTAGGCAAAAAAGCAATCTCGGTTCCTTTTTTCCACTGGTCATTGCTCACATAAAAAGATGAAGACACCTCAACGGGGTATGCTGTAGATTTATGAATTGCTTCATGCAATTCTACAAAAGTGCTTTTCGAAGGCATATCAATCTCGCGATATACATCTTCATAATCTTCAAAGGTTACTCGAAATCTATAAATAGCCATTTCTTGTCCTGTTGTTTAATGGTTTAATAAAGATAAAAATACGATATTTTTCAAATATTATTGTACGGTATTGTTTTTCAAGGTCAAACCCATGTCCTTACCTTTTTGGATGACATATGCCTTAGCTTCTTCTCTGGTATTGGCAATTTCTCCCTCAAGAATTGCCTCACGCATAGCATTTTTAATATTTCCAATCACTTTTCCCGGCGACAGATCGAATAACTCCATGATATCTTGCCCCGATACTGGTGGTTGCCAATTGCGAATCTGGTCACGTTCTTCTACATCTTTCAGTTTCTGTTTGACCAGTTCAAAGTTCTCCCTATATTTCTTTTTCTTAAATTCGTTCTTCGTTGTTACATCGGCGTGACATAGCAACATCAAGTCATCTATATCATCTCCTGCTTCGAACAACAATCGACGAACAGCGGAATCGGTTACGATATCTTGTGCCAATACGATGGGGCGCAAATGCAATTGAACCAGTTTCTGCACAAATTTCATCTTATCATTCAAAGGTAATTTCAATTCAGCAAACAGCTTCGGTACCATACGCGCACCACGGTCTTCATGTCCATGAAAGGTCCAACCTACACGTTTATCAAATCTTTTTGTAGCAGGTTTTGCGATATCATGCATGATAGCTGCCCACCTCAGCCATAGGTCTTCCGACATTTCAGCCACATTATTTAATACTTCTAACGTGTGGTAAAAATTATCTTTATGACCTTTGCCATTGATGATTTCCACACCATGAAGTTCTACCATGGCAGGAAATATATATTTCAACAAGCCCGTATCAAACAAGTATTTGAACCCGACGGATGGTCTTTTGGCAAGGATAATCTTATTCAATTCGTCAGCTACACGTTCTTTCGAAATGATCTTTATCCGCTCTGCATTTTCAGCGATAGCCTGGATAGCCTTTATATCGATCTTGAAATTAAGTTGCGTCGCGAAACGGATGGCACGCATCATGCGCAAAGGATCATCCGAAAACGTAATATGAGGGTCTAAAGGTGTACGGATGATACGATTCTGTATATCTTCAAGTCCTTTAAATGGATCTACCAATTCTCCGAAACGTTCTCCATTCAGGCAATAAGCCATCGCATTGATGGTGAAGTCACGTCGGTTCTGGTCGTCCTCAAGGGTTCCGTCTTCTACAATTGGGTTACGTGAGTCCGAACGATAGGACTCCTTTCTCGCACCCACAAACTCTATATTGATGCCCTCATGTACCAACATAGCGGTACCAAAGCTTTTATACACGGCAACCTTGGCATGCAACACTTCTCCTAATCCGGTGGCGAAATCAATTCCACTCCCCAATACAACAATGTCCACATCATTCTTAAAGGGGCGTCCCATAATTCTATCACGCACATAACCGCCGATAACATAACATTCGACCTGCTCTTGGTCGGCTAAACGTCTGATTATTTGAAAAATAGGATGTTGTAAATTTTCTTGCATGACAAACTTATTAGGCCGAAGCCTATTAAAGAGGCCAAAATTACGGATTTTTCGGCAGAATCAGGGGAACTGTTCTGCTTTTCGTCTTACACTAAACAGTCTGTTAATCACGGTCTCTTGACAAGCGACGGAATGCCAAAGGATTGGCACTTAACTCCGCTTGCTCTCTCCGACGATTTACAATATGCACCGCTGTAAAAATAGCTTCCATAAACGATTCATGAGAAGCAATATTTTTACCTGCAATATCGTAACCAGTACCATGGTCAGGCGAAGTACGAACCACAGGCAAGCCTGCGGTAAAGTTTACCCCTTTTCTTGAAGCGATATGTTTAAACGGAATTAAGCCCTGGTCATGGTACATCGCCAAAACACCGTCAAACTTCGTATAGGTATCAGATGCAAAAAAGCCATCTGCTGGATACGGCCCAAAGCAGAACACGCCTTCCTGTGTAGCTTTTTCGATAGCAGGACGTATTATTTCGTCGTCTTCAGTCCCGATCAGTCCATTATCACCTGCGTGTGGGTTTAATCCCAAAACAGCAATTTTAGGTTTTTGAATCCAAAAATCAGTTCTTAGACTTTGATTCATCATTTTTAATTTCTCGACAATACTTTCCTGCGTAATGTTTCCAGCGATCTCTTTTACAGGAATATGTCCAGTAACCACCCCTATACGCAATTCGTCAGAGATCATAAACATCAAGACATCTTCAGAGGCTGTCTTTGCTTGTAGATATTCCGTATGACCCGGAAATTCAAAGCCATCTTGCTGAATATTGTGTTTATTGATAGGTGCAGTGACCAAAGCATCAATCTTTCCGGCATTCAAATCTTCCACAGCTCTTTCCAACGAAAGAAAGGCATATTTGCCTCCTACTTCGTTCTGCTCGCCCAAGGTGATTTTCACATCTTCTTGCCAGCAATTAATCATATTTGGCCTTTTGGAATTTGCCTGTTCCGGTGAGGAGATCACATTAAAGCTGAAATCCTGTATGCCGATAGCTTTTCTATGGAATGAAGCGACTTTGGTACTGCCATATACAATAGGTGTAAAGTATTCCAACACACGACTGTCTACCAGCGACTTAATAATTACTTCTAAGCCTATGCCGTTTACATCTCCTATGGTAATACCAATTTTTATTTTTTCACTCATATCCTGAAAAGCATTTGATACCCAAAAGTAGCAAAATTTAGATAAAGCAGGAATAGTATTGCAGGATATTTCCGTTATAGCCGAAATGCTGGCAAAATATTATAGGCTTTTATTTTTCAAAATAAAGAGAGGTTTTGTTTATTCAAATATTTTTTGCCACTCAAGCCGTGGCTGGCTTTTCTTTTTGACGGCAAAAAGAAACAAAAACTCGGCGCTGATTTTTGTGAAAATGTTGTTTGTACAAAGGGCTAATTGGTGCATTACTTCACAAAAATGAGACGCCATTCTCCTTTAAGGAGTGGCAGGTGCGATTATAAATAAAGCAATCGTTACCAAAAAGCTTCTTGTTATAGTCCTCACCCTTAATATCCCTTCAAAGCCGGGACAGGCTCTCTCCAAAGGAGAGGGAGACCAATTAGTTTCCTTGACAGTTAGACAGGTAGCAGACTATACGCTCCCTCTCCTTCGGAGAGGGTTGGGGAGAGGATAACAATGCAGGAAACTTACTCTTGACACCAAAGCGAAAGCTTTCGGGGGGAGGGCGAGCGACATAAAGAAATGTCTAATAAAACCTCCACTTTTATCACTAAAAAAACAATATATCAATACGACTTACATTTTTTATTTAAGTTTGCATAAATCGAGAACATGAGTACAGTACGCGCAAAAAAACATTTAGGACAACACTTTCTTAACGACAAAAACGCAGCACAGAAAATTGTGGATGCGCTAACCCCTTCTTTGGGGTTCAATCAAGTATTGGAGGTGGGGCCTGGAATGGGTGTATTGTCTGATTTTCTTTTACAACAAGAAGCCTACGAAACCTGGCTCATTGATATTGATGACGAGTCGATAGAATTTCTGGCCGATCAATATCCGCAGTTGGGAAACCGCTTGGTACATGGCGATTTTCTCGCATTGGATTTTTCTACCGTTTTTGATGGAAAAATGGCTGTTATCGGGAATTTCCCCTACAACATTTCCTCGCAGATCCTTTTCAAAATCCTGGATGAACGCCAACGGGTAGTGCAAATGGTAGGCATGTTCCAAAAAGAAGTAGCTGAACGCTGTGTGGCCAAACCTGGAAGCAAAGAATACGGCATTTTAAGTGTGTTCTTACAAGCCTATTACGATGTAGAATACCTCTTTACGGTAAAAGCTGGAGCATTCAACCCACCTCCAAAGGTATTATCTGGCGTTATGCGTATGAACCGCAACACAGTAGAGGAGCTTGATTGTGATGAGAAATTATTCTGGCGCGTGGTGAAAGCTGGGTTCAACCAACGTCGCAAAACCCTTCGAAATGCATTATCAGCAGTTGTGCCCAAGGATAAAATGAGCGACAACAAATTATACGAGCTTCGGGCAGAACGCCTAAGCGTTGCTGATTTTGTGGAATTAACGAACGAGATAACTCATGCCTTACATACGTCCACAAACGATAAACAGTGAATTTGCCATTGTCGGTGGTGGCGTAGCAGGGCTTGCTATGTCCATAGCATTCCAACAGATAGACAAGGACTTCGTACTTTTTGAACAAACAAAGGAAATCAAAGGGATAGGTGCCGGTTTTGGTTTAGCTGCAAATGCGATGTATGCTTTAGAGTTACTTGACATAAGAAGTGAAGTAGAAAAGATTGGATTTTATCTGGATAGTTACAATATTCTTAATCAAAAAGGGCACGTGTTGGTCTCTCCCGATACAAGTGCTATTCATAAAAAATACCAACAACAAAATTTTGCCATTCATCGTGCAGATTTACACCTCTTTTTTTTATCAAAAATAAAATCTGAAAAACTACAATTAAATAAGAGGGCTATTCGGTTAGAGCGGCACACAGATCATGTCACTTTATTTTTCGAAGATGGCACACAGCATACCTCCCGATTTTTAATTATTGCCGACGGTATAAAATCCCCGCTTCGACAACAACTTATACCTTCATCACTTCCTCGTTATTCAGGGTATACCTGCTGGCGTGCGACTATCGGGAATGCGGAGACAAAATTAGAAAAGGGAACTGAAACCTGGGGGAAATTAGGTCGGTTTGGGATGACTCCTTTAATCAACAACCGTATTTATTGGTATGCCTGTATAAATTCTATTCCAAATAATCCGATATATAAAGCATATAAAGTCAACGATTTGCTCAGACACTTCCGATCTTATCATAACCCTATCCCCACTATTTTAGCACATACCAAAGATGAGGATTTGATCTGGAATGACATCATGGACATTCAGCCCCTCAAACAATTGGCTTATGACAATATCCTTCTTATTGGTGATGCGGGGCATGCCACCACCCCTAATATGGGACAGGGAGCCTGTCAGGCTTTAGAAGATGTGGCGGTATTACTGGATGAATTGCGGTTAAGAACAAAAGTTAAAGAGGCTTTTTCCTCTTTTGAACAGAGAAGGTTGTCCCGAACAAAATATATTACAAATACTTCTAAATTGATTGGCGAAATCGCACAATGGGATAATAGCCTATTAGTCGCCGTACGCAATACACTAATGCAATTTATGCCTGCACAATTTGCACAAAAGAACTTAAATAAGTTATTATCGGAAGATTTCATGAAAATTTAATGCTCATATGAAGATATTAATTGTTGACGATATACACGAGATCCTGTTGCAGAAGCTGCAGAAAGCCGGCATTGCATTTGACTATCAACCCGACTTTGTAAAAACAGATGCAGAGAACGTTATCTCCGATTATGAGGGCTTAATTATCCGTTCCAAATTCCAGGTAGATCAAAACTTCATTGATTTAGGTGCAAATCTAAAATTTATTGCCCGAGCCGGTGCCGGCATGGATAACATCGATGAGCAATATGCCCAAAGTAAAGGCATTACCTTAATCCCGGCAAATGAAGGGAATTGTGACGCAGTCGGGGAGCATATGATAGGGATGTTACTGAGTTTAATGAACAACCTCAATCGTGGACATAGGGAAATCTGTGCAGGAAAATGGTTTAGGGAGGAAAATCGTGGTTATGAACTTAAAGGTCGCACTGTAGCTTTGATTGGCTATGGACATAATGGCCAGGCTATGGCAAAAAAACTATCGGGCTTTGATGTCAATGTCATTGCATACGACAAATACAAAACAGGTTTTTCAGATAATTATGTGCGGGAGGTCTCCATGGAAGAGGTTGTCAAACATGCTGACGTACTGAGTTTTCATATTCCCCTGACACGAGAGACTAAGGGGCTTGTAGATGATGAATACCTCTTTCACTTCCGCAAACCGATTTTCCTGCTGATGGGTGCGCGTGGCGGCATTGTCAATATTCCATCTGTACTAAAGTATATGGATCAAGGACGTATTCTGGGTGCTGCTTTTGATGTCTTGCCTGTGGAGAAATTCCCGGTATTAGGCGAACAAAACTGGTACGAAGATCTCATTTCCCGCGACAATGCCCTCCTTAGTCCACATGTTGCCGGTTGGACTTTTGAGAGTTACTACAAGCTTTCTGATGTACTGGCAGATAAGATTATCAATAAATTTGGATAATGACGGCAACAACCACATACTGCAAAACCAATACCGCATCTAGCAGGTAAACAGATTCATAGGAGCTTACTGTCGCACGAAAGAGCTTACCGTAAATCAACAATACGAAGAAGTTCGTCAAGAGCAATCCGATTTTAATCATCAGGACATAAGGTGCAAAAATCACTAAAATGGCATGCAAGCCCAACAAGAGATAACACATTTGTTTTGCCCGAAATTCCCCCAACATATTGGGTAATGTTTTCAATCCATACAGGGCATCTTGCTTCATATCACGAATATCAAAAGGCAGGGTGCAGATCAACAAAAACACGATTTTGATAACCCCTAAGTAATTTGCCACATACCAATCTATACTATCCCCATTTGCCCACATTTCCACGACCGGCAACCCTACCCCACTCAGCGACCATATCACAGCAATATGAAATACTTTTAAACCAGGAATTTGCCGTAGTCCCACCTTTCTCCCTCGAAAACCAAACAGTGGAAAACCATAAGCCAAACTAACCAACCCTACTCCGCCTAAAAAAGCAACTGTAGTCAAATGAACATAAAACAATGAAAATAACAAACCAAAAAACGCAATAGAAGACGTCAGCCAAAACAACCAAATATGTTGAAAAAACCATCGTGTTCGCTCAAAAGGTGACCTTTCGGGATTTTTTGGTTTGGAAAGGTACAGGCTTACATTATACAACAATAAGGTTGACGCGAACTCTATGGCTAGAATAGCAACATGCGGACTCCTATCCAAGATCAGATAGGTCAGCAGACACTGTGCAACTGCTGCCAAGGCAATCAACAGGTTACTATAAACCAAAAACCGATAGAGCTGTTGCATGTCTGTTAAAAAACTTTGTCAATCCTTATTAAGAAAACAAATTAAAAGCTTATCCCGATAAAAATTAGCATTTTTTGGATAAAAAATATAAATTAGCCTAACAGTCAGCCATTTTTCTGCGATAGATAAATAGTTGGCTGATTTGAATAAAAATATAGACCTATAATAAAATTTAAGTAGCAAGAGATGAGTTTTCAAATCAAAACTTTTGAGGAGTATCAAGACGCCTACAAGAAAAGCGTCGAAAACCCTGAGCAATTCTGGGGAGAGGTTGCAGACCAGTTTTTCTGGAAAAGGAAGTGGAATAACGTTTTGCAATGGAATTTCAAAGAGCCTAATATAAAGTGGTTTGAAGGTGGTAAACTGAATATCACAGAGAACTGTTTGGATCGTCATATCTATAAGAATGGTGACACCCCTGCTATTATCTGGGAGCCCAACGACCCTAATGAAGCTCACCGTATTTTGACCTACAAGCAATTATTGGGTAAAGTAGAGCAGTTTGCCAATGTTCTAAAAAACAACGGTATCCGTAAAGGTGATCGTGTCTGTATCTACTTACCGATGGTACCTGAGCTAGTCATCGCAGTGTTGGCCTGTGCTCGTATCGGCGCTATCCACTCAGTGGTATTTGGCGGTTTCTCGGCACAATCCATTGCCGACCGTATCAACGATGCTGAGTGCAAATTAGTCATCACCGCTGATGGAGGTTTCCGCGGAACAAAGGTATTGGAACTGAAAACCATTGTTGATGATGCTTTAATGCAATGCAAATCTGTAGAGAAGGTCATCGTGTTGACACGTTCACGGACTCCCGTATCCATGATCAAGGGACGTGATGTTTGGTGGGAAGATGAGATCAGAAAGGTGGAAACACAAGGGAATCCAGCTTGTCCTGCAGAGGAAATGGATGCAGAAGACACCCTATTTATTCTATATACCTCAGGCTCTACTGGCAAACCTAAAGGAGTGGTGCATACCACTGCCGGTTACATGGTCTACACAGGCTATACCTTTGCCAACACTTTCCAGTACAAACCTGGTGAAGTTTATTTTTGTACCGCTGACATCGGGTGGATTACCGGACACAGTTATATCGTTTACGGCCCACTTTCACAAGGTGCAACCTCATTAATGTTTGAAGGTATCCCTACCTTCCCCGATGCTGGTCGTTATTGGGATATAGTTGATAAATATAAAGTTAATATCATCTACACAGCACCTACAGCTATTCGTTCATTGATGGCTTTTGGCGATGAATATGTAGACAATAAGGATTTATCTTCTTTACGAGTTTTAGGTTCAGTAGGTGAGCCCATCAACGAAGAAGCTTGGAACTGGTATCATGAAAAAGTAGGTAAAGGACGCTGTCCGATTGCTGATACCTGGTGGCAAACAGAAAATGGTGGACACTTAATGACGCCTATCGCTGGTGTAACACCGGAAATCCCAGGTTACGCGATGCTACCTTTGCCGGGTGTACAGCCTTGCTTAATGGACGAAAATGGTAAGGAAATCGAAGGCAACGATGTTTCTGGTAACTTATGTATTAAGTTCCCTTGGCCTGGCATGTTGCGCACAACCTGGGGAGACCATGAACGTTGTAGGCAAACTTACTTCGCTACCTACGAAAATATGTATTTCACAGGCGACGGCTGTTACCGTAGTCCAGAGGGCTATTACCGCATCACGGGTCGTGTGGATGACGTATTGAATGTTTCTGGCCACCGGATCGGAACGGCTGAAGTAGAAAACGCCATCAACATGCACTCGGACGTTGTGGAATCTGCTATCGTAGGCTATCCTCACCCTGTAAAAGGACAAGGAATATATGCTTATGTCATAGCGAATCACCATATCGATGAGGAAAGTACACGTCGTGATATCTTGCAAACGGTATCCCGCTTGATTGGCGCAATTGCCAAACCGGATATCATCCAATTTGTTGATGACTTACCGAAAACACGATCAGGTAAAATCATGCGCCGTATTCTACGAAAAGTCGCAGAGGATGATTTATCCAGATTAGGTGACATATCAACGTTACAGGATCCTACTGTAATCGATGCGATCATTGAAGGTGCAAAAGCATTTAAAAAATAGATGACAGTTTTAATATGGCAGGGATTGCTTAATCCCTGCCATAAATTTTAATATTATTGGGATAACGTCCTAAAAAAACCACATTTTTTCTTAATTTTATAGCGTTTCCAACACTATTAAACATTAAGACTGCATGCTATTTACTGTTTTAACAGGGTTAATAACATCAAGCCTTTTAATTCCATTTGGCAAATTTATTAAAACCAAGTGGAGCATTGTGCTTCCATTTATACCTGTCTTTCTATTTATTTTCTATCTTCTACAGGTATCATCTGTAGCCAGTGGAATTAATTTTGTCCAGCACATCAGCTGGGTTCCGTCTTTAGGTGTCAATTTCGACTTTCGGCTTGATGGGTTGTCCTTGTTGTTTGCGCTATTGATTACAGGAATAGGTTCAGGGATATTTTTTTACGGACGTACGTACCTGAAAGGTCATCCTTACTTTGACCGTTTCTTCGGTTATCTGCTGCTCTTTATGAGTGCGATGTTAGGGGTTGTGCTGGCAAATAATATCATTACACTGTTTATTTTTTGGGAATTGACCAGTATCAGTTCCTTCTTTCTGATTGGCTTCAACAACGACAACAAAGATTCACGAAAGAGCGCCATTACCGCGTTGAGCATCACCGGTATAGGCGGATTTTTCCTTTTAGCCGGATTGCTATTATTAGGCAATATTGCGGAAACATTCATCATCAGCGAATTGATAGATCGTCGAGATATTATCATTAACCACTCTTTGTATCCATTGTTTGTCGGGTTGATTTTTCTCGGGGCATTTACCAAATCAGCACAGTTCCCTTTCCATTTCTGGCTTCCAGGAGCAATGAAAGCACCTACGCCGGTATCTGCGTATCTGCATTCTGCAACGATGGTAAAAGCGGGTATTTACTTACTAGCACGCTTCACCCCCATCTTGGGCAACACGGACTTTTGGAATTACACCTTAATGATTGTCGGAGGCATTACCATGATTTATGCCGCGGTACATTCTCTATTTCGGATTGACTTAAAGGGTATCCTAGCCTATTCGACCATTTCCGCATTGGGTATCCTGACGTTCTTGTTGGGGCTGGGCACAAAAGATGCCATCATTGCGGCCAGTGTATTTATCTTAGTGCATGCGCTCTACAAGGCTACCCTATTTATGGTGACGGGGATTATTGACCATGAAACGCATACACGCGACATCACCCAGCTTGCCGGCTTACGCAAAGTACTCTTTCCCGTTTTTATTGCTGCACTATTAGCGGCTTTATCAAGTGCTGGACTGCCATTAACTTTCGGTTTCATCGGGAAAGACTTGATATACGAAGCCACACTCCACTACGCGAATAATTGGGCATTATGGTTAACGATTCTAGCCGTAGCGACAAATACAGCCTTGGTCGCGGCAGGTTTTATGGCCGGGGTTAAGCCTTTTGTAGGCAAGTTGCCTACACAGTTTGAAAAAGTACACCTACCCTACACATCCATGTGGCTTCCTCCACTAATCCTGGGTGTACTGGGTATCGTATTCGGATGTATGCCGGGCATGATAGGTGATATTTTTAATCACCGCGCTGCCGATAGCATATTCGGAGCAGAGATGGAAATGCATCTCAAAATATGGCACGGATTTAATACGGTGCTGATTTTAAGCTTGTGCACTTTAGCCGCAGGAACGCTACTTTACCTATTTAATAAGCCAAGTGCAGCGAAATTAAACGCTGTAGAAAGACTCAACAATATTTCTCCACAGCATATTATTCTAAAATTAGCTTCTCTCGTCGAGCGCTTTTCTACAGCATATACCAATAATGTACATGATGGCTTCTTGAGATCCTATCATTTTAAAATCATTGTTTTTGCAGAACTCTTGTTGGCTTATAAGCTTTGGTTAAGTGGCCCTATACAGATTGATTTTGAAAAATTAACGCCCATTACTTGGTATGAGATTGCCTTTGTACTGATTTTAATCGGAGCTGTCTACCTTATTGTAACGACTAAATCCCGGTTAACCTCCGTAGTCTCGACAAGTGTCATCGGCTATTGTATCTGTTTGATTTTTGTGTTCTACAGCGCTCCGGATTTGGCGATGACACAATTTACGATTGACACCTTAACAACTGTACTTTTTGTTCTTGTTCTTTATAAACTTCCTGGCTTTATCAACTTTGCAAAGAAGGGTGTACAGATTCGAGATGCGATTGTAGCTCTTGGTTTTGGGGTCATTATTTCACTGATTATGCTAAAGGTACTTTACGAACCAACGACAACGGAAATCAGTGATTTTTATGGGGAGAACTCTTATCTATTAGCCAAGGGAAAAAATGTGGTCAACGTGATTCTGGTAGATTTCCGGGGTATTGACACCATGTTTGAAACTGTGGTACTATCCATTGCAGCATTGGGGGTATATAGTTTGATTAAGTTACGGTTAAAGTCATCGGAGAAGGAATAAATAATTTGGAAATTTGAAAAATAAAGAATTTGAAAACAACTGAGGGTATCTAAAAGGCTCAACATCATCGTCATTGCGAGGCAACGAAGTCCCGCCTGAGGCGGGAATGATGTTAAAAACGCAGATTGCTTCGTCGCTGCGCTTCTCGCAATGACGCGTTTTTAAGCTTCGAGAACCTTTTTAGACACCCCCACTCATAACTATAAGAAAATGAAAAGTGCGATATTACAAACAGCTTCACGCTATTTACTTCCCATATTATTGTTATTCTCCTTTTTTCTTCTGTTAAGAGGGCATTATTATCCCGGAGGTGGATTTGTCGGGGGGCTGGTAGCTTCCATTGCATTCGTGTTACATAGTTTTGCCCACGGGACGGAAAACACCATGAAAATCCTACGCTACAAGCCCCTATCGCTTATTCCGATAGGACTGGGAATTTCAGCATTGAGTGTGGTGGCACCGATGATTGCGGGATTGCCACCGATGACTGGACTTTGGTTTGAAGAGCCTATCCCAGTTATCGGAATGATTGGCTCGGCTCTTTTCTTTGACATTGGGGTCTATCTGGTCGTAATTGGCGTAGTCTTAACCATTTTATTTACCATTTCTTTAAACGACTAAAATGGAATTACTGTTAGTATTTGTTATCGGGTTATTATACGCAGCAGGTGTTTACCTTATTCTCCGACGGAGTATGGTGAAGTTGCTGTTAGGGATTATGTTATTGGGGAATGGAACAAATATTCTGATTTTCCTGTTGGGTACGATCACCAAAGGAAAACCTCCTGTTATCGATGAAGCCTACAAGGTATTCCAAGAAATATATGCCGATCCTATTCCACAAGCATTGATATTGACCGCCATTGTCATCAGCTTTGGCTTAACATCATTTGCCATCGTACTTTTAAAGCGGGTCTACGCATTGGTAGATTCTGATGATTTGGATGACTTAAATACCCCTGAAGAAGAAGATTTATGATAGACAACCATATTTTAGCACCTGTTTTTGTCCACCTGTTTGCAGCTATCGTCCAGCTCATCTTTTGGCGAAAGACCATCACCCAACGCTTTATCAGCGTGGGAGGCAGCCTTATTGGTTTATTGGTGGCGATGCGACTGTTCAACAAGGTGCATCAGGAAGGCATATTAACGATGAATGCATCCGATTGGGATGCCCCTTTCGGAATTGTCTTTGTCGCCGATCTACTGAGTGTGACTTTGGTCGTACTGACATCCATAGCCGCTTTTGCTGTGTCCATCTTTTCTTCTGTAGGGCTTAGCCGGCAACGCATGCTGTATGGTTATTTTCCTATTTTCCATTTCTTGATTATGGGCCTGCACGGCGCATTTTTAACAGGAGACATCTTCAATTTATACGTATACTTTGAGGTTATCATTATCTCTTCTTTTGTGCTGATGACCTTGGGAGGACGCAAAGCACAATTGGAGGGTGCCGTAAAATACATGGCGATGAATATCCTTGCCTCTACTTTTTTCCTGACAGGAATTGGCATTCTCTATGGCATTACGGGCACCTTAAATATGGCGGATCTTTCCTTCAAGATTAAGGATGTGCAGAATCAGACTTTAGTTGGAATCACCTCCTGCTTCTTTATCATAGGCTTTGGAATTAAATCGGCGGTATTCCCTCTGTACTATTGGCTTCCTTCTTCCTATCATACTCCTCCATCAGCGGTGGCAGCTACATTTGGCGGCTTACTGACAAAAGTGGGTATCTATGCTATGCTACGCGTGTTCAGCCTGATCTTTATCCCTGACGACTTTATCCGTACGTTATTGATGGTATTGGCGGTTCTCACCATTCTGACCGGCGCATTTGGTGCATTGATAAAAACCAATATCCGCAGATTGTTTTCTTACCTGATTGTCTGTCATATCGGTTTCATGATGGGAGGTATTGCGATGTTTAGTAAAATTGCCTTGATGGGAGCTGTATTTTACCTTATCCACGACATTATGGTGAAGACTAATATGTTCCTGATTGCAGGTGTCATTCGTCAATTACGCGGCACCATGGATATGGAAAAATTGGGTGGATTGTACAAAGAGTATCCTAAGATTTCCTTGTTAATCGCTTTGGTATTATTCTCTTTAGTGGGCATCCCTCCCTTATCTGGATTTTGGCCGAAGATATTTCTCTTTCAGGAAGCTTTCACACAGCATCAGTATTTCTTCGTCGGCGCTCTTATATTCGGAAGTTTCATTACCCTGTTTGTCATTGCCAAAATGTGGTCAAAGGTATTTTGGAAGGATGTTCCTGAAAATGTGGAAATAGAAGACAAGTTCGCTTCCATGGAACTTTACAGAAAGATCATGATGGTGCTGCCTGTTGGTATCTTAGCGGCGGCCACCTTATATATAGGATTGAATGCGGAAAGCATTGTTAAAATATCAGAACAGATAGCAACACAATTGATAGATACAAGACCGTATGTTGAAGCGGTATTGGGCAATTAAACAGGAAGGTTGATATGATAAAGAATTTTTTAATGAACCTGTTACTGTCAGGCATTTGGGTCGCCTTGACAGGTTCTATGTATTACACCAACTTCGTTTTTGGTTTTATGCTGGGTTTTTTCGTCCTCTGGATAATGAACCGCAATGAAACCGATCAGCGTTACTTTTACCGTGTACCCAAAGTCATTAGTTTTATCTTCTACTTCTTGTATCAAATGATAAAGTCTAATATTCAGGTCGCATTCGATGTGGTTACACCTCGTTATTTTTTCAAACCCGGCATTGTACGTTACCCAATGAATGCCAAAACGGATTTTGAGATTAACTTGCTAACAACGATGATTTCGCTAACCCCCGGAACACTTATCTTGGATATTAGCGAAGACAAAAAGACTATATATATCCACGTGATGTATTTAACGGATCCGGAAACGTTCGTGCGGGAAACAAAATTGGGATTGGAACGTAGATTATTGGAGATTTTAAGATGATAACACTAGAGGCATATTTTGATTATTTCATATTACCCATATTAGCCATTTCGGTCATATTGGTTTTTATCCGGTTGTTTAGGGGACCAGCTGTTGTAGACCGGGTTGTGGCACTCGATTTGATTATCACAATAGGTATTGGTATTATCACTGTTTATAGTATTCGTACTAACCAAAAGGTATTTCTGGATGTCGCTATTATCTTGGCGCTGATTGCTTTCTTAGGCACAGTGGCTTTTGCTTATTATATAGAAAAACAGAAAGATGATTGATATTATTTTAGCATTATTCAGCACTGTAGGTGCACTGTCTATCCTTTTCGCCTCCATAGGCATCCTCCGGATGCCCGACTTTTACTTGCGGCTTTCTGTCACGGTCAAAGCTTCCACATTGGGTGTAGGGTTATTGTTAATATGCGCGGCAATCATGTTCCCGGACGTATCGGTAACGACGAAGGTTATTGCTATTATATTCTTCTTGATTATCACCGCTCCAATTGGTGCACACATGATTGGTCGTGCGGCTTATTTTATCGGAACGCCACTATGGAAAGGTACTGTCATCGATGAACTTGCCGGAATGTACGATGAGGAGACACATACATTGGAAAGCGAACCGAATGAGACAGCGGAGAATAAAGGGGAGAGTTCAGATAGGGGAAATATTGCCACGACAGAGGAAGAAACGGAGTAGATAAAAAACGGTCATGCTTCGACAAACTCAGCATGACCGTTTTTTAAAACACAATACAAACTGGGGTAGGCACCTGGATTTCCTTTTCTATATCCCTTAGCTCTCCTGTTTTCGCATCGCGTTCAAACACCACAATATTATGACTTCCCTGATTAGCGACCAATATATATTTTCCATCCGGCGAAAAGTTGAAGTTACGCGGACCTTCTCCTTTTGTTGAATACACCACTTTTTTCTGCAAAGCCCCTCCTTTCAAGACTTCAAACACCGTAATACTATTCGCGTCCCCCCTATTTGTAGCATAAACAAATTTTCCATCAGCAGACAGTTTAATCTCCGCGGCACCATTTTCTCCTGCAAACCCATCTTCATTCATCGATAGGCTTTGCTGCAGCTCCCATTTTCCACCCTTATTTTGATAATGGGCAACTTCACCGGTCAATTCCATCAGCACATAAAGATTTTTCTCTTTTTTATCTATCGCCAAGTGTCGTGGGCCTCCACCAGCTGGTGCTTTTAACACAACCTCTTCAATCAGTTGATAATCATCCTTATCTTTCTGTATCTTATAAATGCTTATCTCATCTGTACCCAAATTTTGTACATATACCCGTTTTTCATCAGGACTGAAAAATGCAGAATGTACATGGGAAGCATTTTGTCTATCCTTATTTGGGCCAACTCCCTCCTGCTTAATCTGCTGAATAACTTCCCCTATTGCACCATTCGGTTCTAAACGATAAACAGTCAATGAACCTCCACCATAATTTGCGACTACAGCAAGTGGGTATTTACGACTAACTGCCACATGGCAGGGGTAAGTCCCATGCGTAGGAACAGTATTCACAAAAGAAAGACTCTCTCCATCAAAGGTAAAGGCTGATAAAGCAGCTGTATTATCTCCGGTCTCATTGACGGCATATAACATTTTATCTCCTTTAGCAAGGGCCAAAAAAGAAGGGTGTTCAGCATTTGTCGTACTGTAGAGTTCGGCTTCTCCTGTTTTGGTGTCAAAAGTATATTGATAAATACCCTGGCTACCTTCATTGGTATACGTACCAATAAACATAGGTCGCTGTTGTGCTGAAAGCACCCCGACCGACAGACTGAGTAATACGGTGAAAATAGATTTCATATCATTTTATTTTTCTTGTGGGGATACAAGATAAGTATTTTTTCGAAAATTCCCCTCCGCTCACTACTCGCAAACAACACTCCCTTACTATCCGTAGTGTTGAGCGAAGCGCACTACGGATGGAATAAATAACAGGTAGTCTGAGACTACCATCATAGTAAAGTCCTTAGACGCCCTTCGGAAGTCTAAGGACAGTAAGGGCTTCGTTCCTCACAATGACGACAACGAGAGTCATTAACTTAACTTTGTCTATAATAACATCAGTCTTTCATGCCTAAAGCTAAACCACGAAGTGGTGAAATTATTGTAAGACTCAGATAAATTACAACAGAAACCCTGAAAGAGTGACATTAATTTGTTAAACCGAATGCCTGTTAAATATGGTTAATAAAAAATATAATTTCAGGAATTTTGATAGCTTAGCGCGCAAGATTTAGTAACTTTGAAAAGTATGTTTCTTGCTTCAAAACGAGCAAGAAGATTAAAAGAGAGAAACACATTTATGATGAAGAAATACATCAGTTTATTCATACTGTTTATCAGCGTCTTAACGACACAAAATATTTTGGCGCAAAACAAATTGATTGATAGGGTTGCAGCTACTGTGGGCTCAAGCATTATTTTGCAGTCCGATCTGGAAATGGAATATGCACAAAGCCTAGCGCAGGGTATGAAACCCGACGAGAATATGAAATGTGTCATTCTTCAGCAATTGCTCACACAAAAATTGCTCTCGCAGCAGGCGGTTATCGACTCCGTGGAAGTATCGGAAGCAGAAGTGGACGACGAACTCAACGGACGTATGCAGATGATGGTACGCCAGGCCGGAGGGAAGGAGCGTTTGGAAGAATTCTTGAACCGTTCTTTACTGCAATATAAAGAAGAAATGCGTAGCAACGTACATGAACAGCTTAAGGCTCGGAAAATGCGTGGCAATATCGTATCAGCAATCGATGTAACACCACAGGAGGTAAAGCGTTATTTCGATGCACTTAACCAAGATAGCTTGCCTTACTTTAACACGGAAGTGGAAATCGGTGAAATCGTGATTAACCCTGTTCTGACGAAGGAAGAAAAGGATATTTATCGCAAGAGAGTAGAGGGTTACAGACAGCAGGTCTTAAACGGTTCAGACTTTGCAACAATTGCTCGCTTATATTCAGAAGATGGCGCGGCTCCATTTGGAGGTGAATCAGGCTTCCAAACCAGAGATTATTGGGCAAAGGAATTTTCGGCTATGGCTTTTAAACTAAAAGAAGGTGAAGTATCCCCTGTGTTCGAGACCCAATTTGGTTTTCATATTTTACAGGTACTCCAACGCCGCGGCGAAGAAGTTAATGTGCGCTATATCGTTGTTATCCCGAAACCTACGGATGCCAGCTTGAATCGTACCAAAGCAAAGATTGACAGTATTTACGACAAAGTCACGCAGGGAAAAATGACCTTCAACACGGCGGCCTCTATTTATTCGGATAGTGACGAATCCAAATATACCGGAGGTATGTTGACCAATCAAGAAGATCGTTCCAGCTTAATTCCGGTAGACCAATTGGATAGGGAAACCTTTACAGCTATCGATCCGTTGGAAGTTGGACAATACTCTAAATCATTCGTTTCCAAGGATAGAATGGGAAGACCTGTTTATAAATTTGTATTCTTAAAGTCCCGCATCGCTCCACATAAAGCAAATCTAGATCAGGATTTTGCTAAAATACAGGAAGCTGCCCGACAGGACAAGGTGAACCGTAAATTGAGTGAATGGTTCCAAGACCGTAAGGAAAATACATTCATCGATATCAATCCAGATTTTCTCAAATGCGATGAGCTAAAACCTTGGATTAGTGTTGAGCAATTGGCGCAAACGAAATAAAAGCATTAGACTTCCGAAGTTTTAAAAACTTCAGAAGTCTCCTATCATCATTAAAAAAGGCAATCGAATCGATTGCCTTTTTTTAATATTATTAACGCTCAAACATCATTTCGATCATCACGCGCCATTGATAATCTTCATTGAGCTGCCATATTCTTACATAATTGAACTTAACCACTTTCTCTTTTGTGCGTACGGTAGCTGTACCGGAAGTGTAAGCATATTCTCCGCTATAAGCCCTCCCAACGTTAGCTGGTTCAGTAGTAATTTCAATACCTTTCTTTTTCATGAAGGCCATCACTGTCTTTTTCCCTTCCATTTCCTCTTCCCAAGGATAATAGTAGCGAACATCTTCTGCAAGAAACTCTTTAAAAGCTGCATCATTGTTTGCCTTCAGGATAGTTGAAAAGAGCTCATCACTTTGTAGCACCACTTCTTCCCTTTGCTGCAAACGTACTTTCGAACGGTGTTTCAGATACCAAGAGTCATCAGGTTCGTGATAAACCAAATCTGACTTTTTCCCTTTACCATAATTCTCTACTTCCGCCCGCAGATGCACTTTCCAATTCCCTTTCTTATCCCTACGCCAAACAGTTAGGTATTGTCCATAACGCTTAATAGAACCTACCTTTTGAAACTGTACAGAGCCGGAAGTTACGCCCCAATCCAGACTTTTAGACACCAAAGCAAAATTTGGCTCCCACGACATCACATCGGGAATATTCGGACGGTTGTTCAGGTAATTCAAGGCGTTGACAGGAGATGGAACGTACAATGTCGATTCCTTATCCACGATAGAGGTTAGCGCCTGATGCGGCCCACTATTTTTAGAAATACTTCCCGCGGCCCTATCCGCTGATATCAGGCTTCCTACCTTATCAGGGAGTTGTGCCTTCACGGTCAGCGTAGAGGCACATAAAGCCACCGCAACTACCGTATAGATTTTTTTAAACTTCATTCAGATTACTTTGCCTCTTACTAATCAAATCTTATTCCAAAGTGTGCCGTCCTTGCTATCTTTCAGTTGTACCCCAATAGCAGCAAGCTCTTCACGGATACGATCAGAGGTCGTAAAGTCTTTATTTTTCTTAGCTTCGTTGCGTATTTTGATGATAATCTGCATTAGATCGTCCATATTATCACCATCCGCTCCAGCTGTATCGTCGCGAAGGCCAAGAATATCCTGTACAAAAACCTGTAGATATTTGCGTATACCTTCTAAAGTAGCAGCATCCATCGTGGCTTTGCCATCGTAAGTTGCGTTAATAAAACGCACAACTTCGAATAATTCGGCAATCAGCACAGGGCTATTGAAATCATCGTTCATTGCAGCATACGAACGCTCACGGACAGCCTGCAAATCAAAGTCCGATGTTTTAGAAGAAGGCTGTATTTTGTCCAAAAGCGCAATGGCAGCCATCAGCCTTTTGTAACCTTTATCCGCAGCTTCCAACGCTTCATTGGAAAAGTCCAATGTACTGCGGTAGTGGGCCTGCATCATGAAGAAACGTACGGCCATTGGAGAGTAACCACGTTTTAACAAAGGATGGTTTCCCGTGAAAAGCTCGTGCGGTAAAAACCCATTGCCGGCAGATTTAGACATACGCGCACCGTTGACTGTCAACATATTCGTATGCATCCAATACTTAGCGGGTTGCACATGATGGCAAGCTTGCGACTGGGCAATCTCGTTGGTATGGTGCGTTGCCGCCAAATCCATTCCCCCGCCATGAATATCAAATTCTGCCCCTAAATATTTGCTGCTCATTGCGGAACACTCGATATGCCAACCTGGAAAACCAACACTCCAAGGAGCCGGCCAACGCATAATATGTTCAGGTTTTGCTTTTATCCATAAAGCAAAATCTAAACGTCCACGTTTCTCGTCCTGTCCACCCAATTCGCGAGTGTTATTGAGCATATCTTCCAGTTTGCGGTTGGTCAGCATCGTATAATCGTGCTCTTTGACATATTTCTCTACATCAAAGTAGACTGTTCCGTTCACTTCATAAGCATAACCGTTATCAATGATCTGCTTCACCATCTCAATCTGCTCGGAGATATGTCCCGTTGCCGTCGGCTCAATGCTCGGTGGCAAAGTATTGAACAACCGAAGCACATCGTGAAAACCGATAGTATATCTTTGCACAATTTCCATGGGTTCTACCTGTTCCAGACGGGCTTTCTTTGCAAACTTATCATCCCCCTCATCGCGGTCCCCTTCCAAATGCCCGGCATCCGTGATATTACGCACATAGCGCACTTTATAGCCTAAATGCAACAAATAGCGGAAAATCAAGTCGAAAGAAACAAAAGTACGACAGTTTCCTAAATGCACATCGCTATAGACCGTAGGGCCGCATACGTACATGCCCACAAAAGGTGGATTCAAAGGGTCAAACTTTTCTTTTGTCCTTGTTAAAGTATTGTAAAGAACCAGGTTACTGCTCATAAAATCTTGAATAGCCGATTATTATTTTTGTCTAAAAAATATTTGGATAGGTACCCCCTTGAAGTCGAAATTATCGCGTAATTTGTTCTCTATAAATCGCTTGTAAGGGTCTTTGATATATTGCGGAAGGTTACAGAAGAATGCAAACATCGGGGATCTCCCCTGAATCTGGGTAACATATTTAATCTTGATATACTTTCCTTTAGTCGATGGTGGCGGATAGTTTTCGATAATATCGAGCATCACCTCATTTAACTTCGATGTCGGGATTTTTTTCGTTTTATTCTCATAAACTTCCATCGCAGTTTCTACCACCTTAAAAATACGCTGTTTTTCCGTAACGGAAGTAAAAATAAGCGGCACATCCGTGAAAGGAGCTATCTTTTCCTTGATACGGGTTTCGAACTCCTTCATCGTCTTATTGTCTTTTTCTATAGTATCCCATTTATTGACAACCACGACAATACCTTTTTTATTTTTCTCCGCCAAGTGAAAGATGTTGATATCCTGTGACTCAATACCATCTTTGGCATCCAACATCAAGATGATGACATCAGAATCTTCCAGCGCCTTGATTGTACGCATGACAGAATAAAATTCAATATCTTCATTTACTCGGTTTTTGCGACGAAGTCCTGCCGTATCGACCAATAGGAATTCATGCCCAAATTGATTATAATGAATGCGAATAGAATCACGTGTTGTTCCGGCAATATCAGTCACAATATTTCTATCTACCCCAAGCAGCGCATTGGTCAAAGAAGACTTGCCGACATTCGGCCGTCCAACAATGGTAATCCTTGGCAAGCTGTCCTCCTCTTCCTCTTCCTGTGCCGGGAAATGAGATACCACAGCATCCAATAACTCACCTGTACCAGATCCTGTAGCTGAAGATACATTATAGATTTCTCCAAGACCAAAAGCATAGAATTCCGCCGAATCATGGTGCAACTTAGCATGGTCAACTTTATTCGCCACAACATATACCGGTTTGGACGTACGGCGCAACATATCAGCGATTTCATCGTCCAAATCTGTAATACCGGTAGTTACATCTACCATAAAAATAATAACCGATGCCTCATCAATAGCAATATGTACCTGATCTCGGATAGCCTCCTCGAAGACATCATCCGATCCATGCACAAAACCACCGGTATCGATTACTGTAAATTTCTTTCCTATCCACTCGGCCGTTTCGTAGTGACGGTCGCGGGTTACACCGCTAAAGTCATCGACAATGGCCTTTCTACTCTCTGTCAATCGATTAAATAAGGTTGATTTGCCTACATTCGGCCGACCAACAATTGCAACAATATTTGCCATATATATTTGATATATCTGTTACCTCACGGCAACTTTAAAATTATGCTTTTTTTACTAAGGTTACAAAGTTACAATAAATTAAAGGATTATGCAGGTCTATCAACAAAAATGGCTTTGCGATGTTGCAAAGCCATTTTAGAATTTTTCGGAAAATCATTTCCCCGAAAAGATACGTTTATTCTTTAATTTGTTGGATTTTGGGTTAACGTACCCGGATATGAGTTAATAGCATCTTGTGGAATATAATATATCACACGATAATCCGTAGCCGGAATCGTTTCGAATTGTGCGTGCGGACCCGGATATTGACGGGTTAAAGCTTTGCCGTTACGGAATACGTCATAACTACGCTCAGCTTGATAAGCCAATTCTAATTGACGTTCTTTATCAATTCGGCTTCCCGCATTAGATGCATCCAAAGAAGCGTATGCACCATTTACGATAGAACGCGTTCTGATTTCGTTCAAATCTTTCAAAGCAGACGGATAATCGCCTAATTTAGCATAAGCTTCAGCACGATTCAAATAGACTTCTCCCAAACGACTAATAATTGGTGAATGCAGATGAGAATCTTCTCCTTCACGTGAACATTTTGTAATATAAAATTGTGGATATACACGATTCAAGGAGATGAAATTATCAACCACCCCAGTATAGGTCTTGCCATCTTTGTATTGAATACTATAGATTTCCTGCGCAACATCTACTGGTGTCAATGTATAAGTATCATCACCATCCTTAGCGGTGATTGTACTGCCACTACGTGTGATATTAGCCTGAACATAGTTCACAATATTTGTCCCATCTTCTTTGATAAAACGGAATACTTCTGTGTATGCTCCCGCATCATTTTTAGAATAAGTCGGTTCGATAAAAGCGGCACGCGCATCTACTATTTTATAGTTATCTGGACGCCAGTCATTACGACCTGTTTCATTCAACAAATCAATGTATTTCGCACTTGCATACATCTCTCCCCAGCCCATGCCTCCAATGTTTGCATACATACCTCCCACACCGTAATAATGATCATAGCCAGAAAACTCTGCTGCAACACGTTTCACTGCAAAGATGGTTTCCGGATTGTTTTCTGGCGTTAAGGTATTATACTTCATAAATTGTTCACGAGGTAGCAAAGCATACTCTCCAGAGTTAATCACTTTATTTGCATAATCTACAGATAGTTGCGCATACTCCCGGTTAGGAGATTCATACGTACCACTCATATATAGATATACACGGGATAACATTGCCTGCGCAGCCCCTTTCGACGCACGAATATGACTTGTTCCAGCCAACAATTCCTCCGCCTTTTTCAAATCTGCAACAACCTGTTCATAGGTCTCTTTTACCGTGGCTCGATCAGGTAACGTCATATTGATGACATCTTCCGGTGTACCGTTTACGATAGGCACCCCTAAATTTGTCTCCGGAGTTTGATAATATGGGCGTCCATACGCACGAACCAGATAGAAGTACATCATTCCTCGGATATAATAACACTCACCCAATTGACTGTCTATTTCGGCGTTTTGTCCTTCTTCCACCATCTTGATGATGTTAGAAGCTTGGGCAATAGCTTTATATCCAGAATCCCAAAACTGAGCCAAACGGTAATTATTTGGAGAACGTGAGAAAGAGATAAATTCATAAAAAGCATCCGTAGACGAGCCACGAATCATCATGTTGTCACCTGCATATTCACCCGCACGGTGCATAGGGTCGGACCATGCCTTCAATTGCGCATAAGTCCCGTTAAGCAAGGCATCTAAGGAGCTTGCTGGATCATTTGTTATACTTCCAGAATCCATTGATCCATAGGGTAAACGATCCAAATCACAAGAAGCAAGAGTAGCCGAAGCCAGTAATGCTATTAATATTTTCTTTTTCATGTAGTTTTCTTCGTTTTAAAATGAAACATTCAAGCCAAACATATATTTACGCGTAGCCGGATATACTCCTGGCCCTGTAGATAATAGAACCGCCCCATCATTAGCCGGAATCTCTGGATCTACCCCTGAATAGTTGGTGATTACAAATAGATTTTCACCGGTAAAAAATACACGTAGATTTTTCACGCCATATTGGTTTAGTTTCAGATTGTATCCCAGACTCAAAGAACGCAATCTCAAGAAGTCATTTTTCTCTATATAACGAGAAGAAGCTAAGTTCCCTTGATCTTTGTTGTTGTATTTGGCGATAGGATGTGTAGCATTGTCACCCGGTTTTTCCCAACGGCTCCATCCTGGCATCAGCTTCATTTGGTTTCTATCGGTATATGTACCGTCTGAATCATACTCTTGACGAGAGTAGTTGTACAATTTTCCTCCTAGAGAATAACCAAAAGTAGCACCTAAATCAAATTGCTTATACTGTAATGCAGTTGCAAAACCACCAAATAGTTTAGGTGCAGCACGACCTAATTTTTCGAATGTAGCATCCGCATATTTAGAGGTTGTCTCGCGGGAGGTTTCATTACCATCGGCATCTCTCGCTACTTTATACCACATTGGCGCTCCATTATCAGGGTTTACGCCTGCCCATTCTTTCACGTAATATGTATCGACAGGTCTACCCGGTTCTAAAACATATTGTGCAGACCCCGCTATATTCATCCCCGTACCGATATACACAGGTTTTACCGAATAAGAACCATCTGCATTCCGTGTTGGGAACAAATTGGTTAATTTATTCACATTATGCCCTAAGTTCACATCTAAGCTCCACAACCAATCATTAGTACGAATGATATCACCTCCAATAGAGACCTCAATTCCTTTGTTATTCATTTCACCAATGTTCTGCCAGATTCTTGTCACTCCTGACAGACCACTGATTGGCACATGATATAGGACGTTATCAGTATCTTTGCTATAGAAATCTACTGTAGTGCGGATGCGGTTATTCAAGAATGCAGCATCTACCCCGATACCTGTGGTCATCGTTTTTTCCCAAGTCAAATTTCTGTTACCAATTTGACTAATTAATGCTCCGGGATCACCGTCATAACTAGCCGCCGCTGAAATGGCATATAAGTCATATTGTGGATATAGCGAACTTGGTCTGTTACCAGAAGAACCATAAGACGCACGAAGTTTCAAGGCATCTACATAGTCAGCCTTGAACCAGCTTTCGTTATGGATATTCCAACCTCCACTGATAGAGAAGAAATTACCATACTTCGCATTATCGCCAAAGTTTGAAGCACCATCTCTACGCAAGGAAGCTTCTACCATATAGCGGTTATCATAAGTATAGTTTACTTTAGATAGAAGGGACTGTACAGCCCATTCACTAATACCTCCCTTTGTACGCTCAGGCTTGGCAACCACGTCTAATATCTCAAAACCTGGTACAAAGCCTGTACCGTAGACATCAAGATTTTTAGACTGATAATCATTAAACTCATATCCTCCTACAGCATATAAAGCATGCGCACCCCAAGTTTTATTCACCGTCAACATTTGGTTGGTATAACGTCTGGCAACTTCAGAGCGATAGTCTGAAATACGTCCTTGAACACTTAAACCACCATTCGAACGTGGATCAGTATACCCACTACTCCCGTAGTTAATATAACGGTAGTTATTCACGGAATTGAATGTTAGCCAATCTGTCAATTGTACCACAAAATCCAAGTTACCCATCAATTCATAGTTAGTTGCGGCAGATTTATTCCACTGCAAATCATACAAGTAATTTGTACTGGCACTATTTACCCAAGAACTGGAACGGTGCCCTACTAAATTACCATCAGGATCAAACGGGCTATCCCAAGGAAGGTTCGAATACATCGCTGTCACCGAATACTCACGATCTTCAATACCTCGACGTGCACCTACGATAGATGGCTTAATTGTTAACCATTCAAAGGGTTTATATTCTTGATTCAATCGTACATTGTAACGTCTGTAATCATAACCTTTGACTGCTCCCTTCTCATCGTACATACCTACAGACAAGAAAGAACGTAATTTTTCCGTACCGCTGGAAATGGACACATTGTGGTTCTGGACAAATCCACTTTGTGTAGCCAGATCCCACCAGTCGAAGTTGCTATTCCGCAACTCTGGTTTCCAACGCGGAAAAGAAATTTCATTGGCATTGGCAAAGGCTGCATAATAATCATACAGCTCTTCTCCGTTCATCACCTTCAGGTTACCGTTTGTCAACTGATTGAAACCCATCCGTGTAGACACGTTGATATTGGTAACACCAGCTTTGGCTCTTTTGGTCGTTACAACGACTACTCCATTTGCACCTTGTGAACCGTAGATAGCGGTTGAAGCCGCATCTTTTAATACAGTCATCGTCTCGATATCATCCGGATTCAGATCACCTGCTCCCGATCCAACGATAACACCATCAATAACCCACAATGGACTTGTTGTACCATTCAGGGTCGCTTGCCCACGGATAACAACCGCACCGCCAGAACCTGGACGTCCTGAACCTGGAGAAACAAAAGCTCCGGCAACTTTACCGTTTAGCATGTTCTCCACAGATGGGTTGGTAATATCACGCAACTCATCGCCTTTTACTACCTGCATCGCACCAGTTAAGCTCTCCTTACGTTGCACACCATAACCTACGACCACAACCTCTTCCAAAGATTGGTCACTTTCCTGTAGAATAACCGAAAGAACGTTACCCGTAACAGCCTGTTCTATACGGTTGTAGCCTACAGCAGTAAAGACTAAGGTTTGTCCGCGATTAGCAGAAATAGTAAAGTTTCCCTGATCGTCGGTAGAAGTCGATACAAATGGATTTTCTTTTACACTTACTGTAACACCTGCTACAGCACCTGTCGATGAGGTAACACGGCCTGTTACTGTTTGCTGGTAAAATACATGTTCGTAAGCGATCGATCCGCTACCGAATGCCAACTCTGTATGAGCGATAACACCCAGCATCAAGACAGATGCCAACCGAACGTTTTTACCAATAAAGAAAGGTTTTGTAAATCTCTTTATCATAAAACAATTTTTAAGGTTTTCAAAAAAATTTAGTTAGCTATGATTATTTAGCTTTTGCAAGCTAAGGAAATGTTATGCAAATGAGAATTTTACATTAAACGAAAACGATTGCGTAAAATAACGCAATCGTTTGTACCAATAAAAAGATGTAACGCTTCTGTTTTCTACCTTATTGTTTCTCCAAGAAAAGAAGAAGCAAACAAAAAAAGAGCAATCGAATAACGATTGCCCTTTTTTCAAGATAAAAAGCAACAAATGCTTAGTAATTTGGATTTTGATCCAACGTACCTTTACCGCGATCAATGACATTTTGCGGAATTGGCCACAAATCATCTCTTCCATCAACAAAAGTCCTGTTTTCCACAAAAAATCTGTCTGTCAAAGAAGTAAATGTCACCTCTCCAGTAGCAGAATTAACTGTACCTTTTGACAAAGAGCCATATACTGGACCACTCATCACCTCTTTTGCTATTCCCCAACGGATGATATCAAATCTTCTACGCCCTTCTCCTGCCAATTCTACACGCAGTTCACGACGAACCAACTCCCTTAGTTTTGCCTGTCCGCTATAAACAGCTTTATTGACTTTACCCATACCCGCTCTTTCTCTCACCAGATCAATATTGTCATAAACACTGTTATCAATTTGGTTCAATTCAATCTTTGCTTCAGCATTTAAAAGCAAAATCTCCGCATAGCGCTGAACAATAATATTTGTTCCTACATTCCATACATTGGCATAGGACGAAGGTTCTTGGATATATTTACGATAGTTATAGCCTGTACTTGAAGCATTGTCTGGTCCCGAAGGGTAATCAATAGAGTTGGGATTCAGGGGATCAAAACATATGTTTATAAATCATCTTATCTTCCGACCCCATATCTAACCAGGCAATAGGATTACCGTCTCCATAGTAGCCATAATAACCATTAGAATATTTATAAGGGATAAAAGAAGGAATACGATTCGCT
>Ga0079224_100001111_pt1 | contig 29741 bp, 26 predicted proteins | sample Stecom2015_FD_80414 | JGI IMG/M metagenome (GOLD analysis project Ga0079224, IMG submission 80414) | Agricultural soil microbial communities from Utah to study Nitrogen management - Steer compost 2015 | ecosystem: Environmental > Terrestrial > Soil > Agricultural land | place: USA: Utah... | reverse complement strand
AGGCCAATCTGTTATCGAGGCTCAATATCGATTACTCCAAGTGCCAATGACAACAACTTTAGCTGCCTTTAACAAAGGCCGTGGCGTCATCGAACGGCAAGTAAAGGGTTGGATCATGCGCTTACAGAACGTTTTACCAGACCATGGCAGCGCTAAGATTATCAGTCATTGGTTAGTACGTCAGCAACCCTCGGATAAGCGTGATTATGTGCTCATCCATAATGACTTTAAATTTGATAACTTGCTTTTCAATAAAGACAAACCCACGGAAGTTACAGCGGTTCTGGATTGGGAAATGGCTACAGTCGGCGATCCGCTCATGGATTTAGGTTGCTCTTTGGCGTATTGGTTTACAGCAGAGGATGCACCGGCTATTAAGCACATTAGCACCCAACCAACCACCCATAAAGGCATGCTCAGTCGAGATGAATATGTGGATTACTATTGTCGCTTAAGTGGCGTGGATCTCGATAATTATGATTTTTACTATGTCTTTGGTTTATATCGATTAATAGTTATTGTTCAGCAAATTTATTTTCGTAACCAGCAATCTCAAAACCCAAACCCACGTTTTGAGCCTTTTGGACAAATACGCGACCTACTCATTACCCACACCTTAGATATTATTGGAGATAAAAATGTTTAATTTTAATAACCAAGTCATAGTTATTACCGGCGCCAGCCGTGGCATTGGTGAGTCCGTCGCCCGACAATTTGCAGCTGCAGGTGCACATGTGGTCATTAGCTCGCGTTCACAAGAGCACATCGATAAAGTTGCCAAAAGTATTCAAGCTGATGGCGGTAAGGCTTCTGCCATTAGCTGCCATAATGGTGATAAGGATTCTCGTGAAGCCTTGATAAAACAAGTATTGAAAGCTCAGGGACGGATTGATGTGTTAATCAATAATGCCGCTGCTAATCCCTATTTTGGGCCAGTTTTAGATACCGGTTATGAAGCCATTAAGAAAACCATTGAAGTCAATATTGAAGGTTATTTTCACCTCAGCCAATTAGCCGGTCAGGTGATGAAAAAGCAAGGCAGTGGCGTGATAATCAATACCGCTTCGGTTAACGGTGTTGATCCGGCGGCCTATCAAGGTATTTATTCCGTTACCAAAACCGCCATCATGGCCATGACCCGCAGCTTTGCCAAAGAATGTGCTGCCTACGGTATTCGTGTTAATGCCGTCTTACCCGGATTAACCGATACCAAATTTGCTTCCGCACTGACCCAGAATGAAGCCATGTTGAAAATGATATTGCCACAAATTCCCATGGGTCGCATGGCTCAGCCTGAGGAAATCGCTCCGGCCTATTTATTCCTAGCCAGCCAACAAGCAACTTATATCACCGGGGTAAATTTACCGGTAGATGGTGGTTTCTTAGCTTAATGCGATCTTTTCAACTAGCTGCTTCTAGGAAACAACACTAAGGTCATTTATTTTGATTACCCTGTTTAGCCATGGTCACTACCCAAATACCACGCAATTGATCGACATCAAAGCCGGTGGCTTTATCTTCTGGATAAAGTTGATTTAATGCAGCCATGGTCTCTGGGGCGATATCTGTTTCCGGTAAGCCGTGGCATTTCAAACAACCGGCTTGGGTCACGATTGGATAATAGGCCACCATCTGATTATTCAGCTCACCGACCTTACCTTCGGGTATTTGGCCGTTTGCCAATTGTTGTTTGGCCTGATCGATATAAGCCAACTGAGCAGCATTGGCAACATTATCCGGGTTACGATTTTTATCAGAAACCCGTTTTAAATCGACTAAATCACCGGCCACCACGGAATCGGTTAAAGGAATGGCTTGCTCATGGCAAAAATTCAGCGCGCCTATGGGACCTTGTTCTTGCATGGCTTGTTTTAAATTGCCGCCCAATACGCTTTGTGCTTTCTGAGCGTGTTGTTGGCCCAGCGTCAAGTAATCGATATTCTCAACTTCGGCTTGTTGGGTGTTTTTATTTTCAGCTTGAGGTTGTTGCCTATTCTCTTGCTCAGCTGAATTCGGTTGGCAGCCGGCTAAAATAAACATAAAAAATACTGGCGCTAAAATTTTCATAGATGTCTCACAGTTTGTCGATGGGGATTTTAATAAATTGAGTTCCTTGCTCAGATACCGCACCAAAACTACCTAAGCGCATATTTGTTTGAATCGAAGGAAGTATTAATCTTGGCACCGCTAAGATGGCATCACGTTGTTGTCGGACTTTTTTAAATTCTGCCAAGCTGGTATCTGCTTTAATCATTTTATTGTGCTGTTTTTGTTCTGCAACCGTAAAACACTTTTGTGGTTGTTCACCTGTCTTTGGGTAGTCATGACATAAATACATTACCGTATCATCGGGCAAGGCATAGAGCTTTTGAATGGATTGATACATCTGTTCAGCACAACCACCGGGAAAATCAACCCGTGCGGTACCACCATCAGGCGCAAATAAGCTATCTCCAACGAATACTGCTGATTCTATATGGTAGCTGACACAAGCCGGTGTATGTCCGGGGGTATGAATAACACGTCCGGTTAATCCACCAATATTAAAGGTAGCACCATCAGCAAACACATGATCAAATTGAGAACCATCAATGGCGGTATCATGTGCGGTTTCAAATACCGGCACCCAGTGTTTTAACACCGTTAAAATACCTGACCCAATGCCTGTTTGACCACCCAATTGTTGTTTCAAATAATGACAGGCACTGATGTGATCAGCGTGAATATGGGTCTCTAACAAATATTCTACGGTCAATCCATGAGAGCGGACAAATGCAATTACCTGTTCCACTGACTCAGTACTGTAACGGGCCGCATCCTGGTCATAATCAAGCACCGGATCAATAATGGCACATTTAAGTGAATTTTGGTCAACCACCACATGCGTCCAGGTGGACGTATCTTGATGATAAAAAGATTCAATATGCATAAAACTAAAACACTGTATATAAGTATTTTATTATATATGGTTTTAATTCTTTAATCAAGAAGTAATAAATTGTTTTTGCCGGCGCTTGATTTTAGTCAAAATATCAGGTGGCATGGAGTGACCACTTATTGCTGTTAATTGCTGAATATGCTGTACCGAAGTACTGCCAACCAAAGCTGATGAAAAGTGGGAGCAATTGAGCACATAAGCCAGAGCTAACTGAGTGGCCTGCCATTTTGGATGGTCATTTAAAAAATCAAAATGCTTGGCCAACTGTAATTGCCTGCGATTATTTTTTTCGGCACGAAGTCGATACCATAGGCTTTTGACACCAGTGATACGGCGCCACTGACGGCTGTATAAGGCACCACCCAAGGCGCCGGCAATAACAACATCCATGCCCAATTGTTGAGTATAACGGAGCGTTTCAATTTGCTGCGGTTTAAAAACATTAAAATCAGTCATTAATACATCAAACTGATTACTCTGCTGGGCGAGATTTATAATATACGGATTGAAGCTATTAACTCCAATCAATGAAACTTTGCCCGATTGCCTTAAATCAGCCAGCGCCTGATAAGTGTGGTCATTAAAATCTTCCACATTGGGACCATGTAAATAAAGTATGGCTATTTGATTAATGCCTAAACGGCTGAGCGAACGCTCACATGAACGTATTATATTTGTCGGTGTAAAGTCCTTATAAAGACGTCCAAAATGCCCTACTTCTGTACCCACTTTGCTGCTGATATATAAATCATCCGCATTCCGACGTCTTAAAATACGACCTAAACGCTGTTCGGCATAGCCACCTGAGTAACTGGCTCCGGTGTCTAGATAATTAACACCTTGCTCTATGGCCGTATAAACAACCTGTGCGGCTTGTGGCTCAGAAAAGTGCTTTTTGCTCCAGTAACTCGCACAACCCAAGCCCAGTTCAGAAATTGAATAAGGACCTAAGTTGCGGTATTTCATTAGTTAATACTTTAAAGTCTGACTATGAGGCTTTAATTAGTAGTTAAGGGCATAAGAACCCTATTGATTTTGGTCGGAACGACGTAAATAATTGAGTAAGTCAATGCGGGTAATCAAACCTAAAAAGTCATCACCTTGTTTAACAATGGCCACGCGACCGGCTTCAAATACCGGTAAAAGTTCTTTAATTTCCGACTTCACGTCCAAAAACTCTAATTGATCAGTCATTGCAGAGGCAACAGAATTCTTAAAAGCTTCGGGGTGATTAAAGACTGTTAATAAAACATCAGATTCATCAATGATACCGACAATTTCATGATCTGCCATCACCGGTAATTGTGAGACATCATATAACTTCATTCTTTGGTAAACATCCGCTAGCGTTTCATCGGGACGCATTACAATGGTGTCATTGTTTTGAAAAGGGCGCGAAATAAGGTCACGTAAATCACCGTACACCGGTGTTTCCATATAACCGTTATCCATCATCCAATAATCATTGTACATTTTTGACAGGTATTTATTGCCGGTATCACAAACAATAGCCACTACTTTTTTAGCTGTCGTGGCTGTTTGACAAAACTCAAGTGCCGCTTTCAAAATAGTGCCTGTTGACGATCCGCCTAACACACCTTCCTTTGATAACAATTCACGACCCATATGAAAGCTGTCTTTATCACTGACTGCATAGGCTTTTGTGACATGAGTGAAATCACTGATACTGGGTAAAAAGTCCTCACCAATACCCTCCACTTTCCAACTTCCACTTTTGGTACTGAGCGTCCCTTCATTGATGTACTCAGTTAAAATACTACCCACCGGATCTGCGAGTATAAGTTCCGTTTTGGGGTGATGCTCATGTATATATTGACTTAAACCGGTGACTGTACCACTGGAACCAACGCCAAACACGATGGCATCAACTTGCCCGTCTAATTGCTCAAAAATCTCCGGTGCAGTGGTTTGGTAATGGGCTTTGGGGTTATCCATATTGGAGAATTGATTGATAAAGTAAGCCCCAGGCGTTTCATCCGCAATGGTTTGGGCCAAATCTTGATAGTATTGCGGATGACCTTTGGCCACATCGGATCGAGTAAGGACAATTTTTGCCCCCATGGCTTTCAGATTAAAGATTTTTTCTTTACTCATTTTGTCGGGAATCACCAAAATAAGTTCATAGCCTTTTTGTGCTGCCACCAAAGCTAAACCGATACCAGTATTACCTGCTGTGCCTTCCACCAAGGTATCTCCGGGTTTAATTTTTCCGGCTTTTTCAGCTTCTTCAATCATGGTTAAGCCAATGCGGTCTTTTATAGAGCCACCAGGGTTCATATTTTCTAATTTTAAATACAACTCACAAGGACCGGTGTCCAAGTGATTGACTTTAACCATGGGCGTGCGACCAATCAGGTCCAATACGGAATTAACAACTTGCATGAGTGACTCTGTAATTTATTTAAGTAAGATAATATCGACGCGTCGATTTTTGGCTTTACCGGCTTCGGTTGCATTGCTGGCAACCGGATGTGCTTCACCTTGCCCTACGGCCGTGATTCGACTCGCATCAACACCATTTTTGATTAACAACTGTTTTACCGCATCAGCGCGACGTTGAGAAAGATCTTTATTGAGTGCCTCACTACCGGTTGAATCGGTATGACCTTCAATCCGAATAGTTCGATCGGGATAACCACCAATAAACTGCATAACCCGATCAAAGTTATCACTGGCCCCTTGTTTTAATTGAGCAGAAGATGAAGCAAATACAAAATCACCCAGAGTCATCATCAGCCCGCTTTCGGTTTCTTTGGCAACCAATGACTCAAGTTGCATACGTAAAGAATCAATTTCAGCAAAAGCCAAGTCAGCTTCTTGTTTCGCCAATTCTGCCACTCTTTCCTGAGCTTTGGCATATTCTCTGGCAGCGGCCAATTCTGACTGACTCAATTCAGCTTCATTGGTCTTTTTGTCAACCAAGGCCAATGCTTGTTGTTTTGCTTGCCGCTCACGTTCAGCTTCTTCAGCTTGTAAGTTAAGTAAAAAACGCGCTCTATCCGCCTGCATTCGAGCAATTTTTGCTTCTGCTTTCAAGGTTTCAACATTTATCGCTTGCAGTTGTGCATCGTTAGTTCGTAACTCTTGTTTTAAATACTCTGCTTCAGCGGTCATTTTAGCTTTGGTTAAATAGTGGCGAGCCATGTACACGGCATGCGCTTTTACATTACCCTTCTGATTAAATAAAGCTTCAATAGCTGATCTGGCTTGGTTTTTTTCAGGTTTGGCGAAGGGTCTGTATTTATCTAAGGTGATGAAATTATCAAACTCAATACGCAAGGATTCTAACTCTAAATTTTCCTTCGCCGCTATCAAGGGCGAACAAACTAAAAGTGCTAACAATAAAACAACATGCTTCATGGCAGTTGCTCCTCTAATTCTGCTAAATAAACACGTGCCGCAGAAATTTCATCACGTTTATTCAAGAGCTGTTGATTTAATTGATTTAACTCAGCACGTAATTTGGCGATTACAATGTCAGCACGTATTTGTTCAGTGTAACGCGCTTCTTCACGCTTATCACCATTGGCTTTGGCTATTTTGGCTAAACGCAACTTATCAGTGATAAATTTCATCTCCAACGGTGCAGCATCAGCCACTGCCGATGCTTTCACAGTATCTACCTCTGCTTGCAATTGATAGTAGGTATTGTCATCAATCGGCACCGTAGTTACAGGCATGCAGGCGACCAAACCTGTCACAATCATAAGCAAAAGAACCGGTTTTAGTGTTGTTTTAGTTGTTTGTATGATATTTTGCTTCATCAGTTTGTTAAAACTCATTGAAATAAATTATAATTTGAACATGATAATTACTAACGCATCAAAACACAACCCAGATTTATGATATACAAAGCTGACTTCAATAACTGTCGACCATTGATCGTAAAAAACCACTTTTCAGGGTATTTATTGTGCCTGATGATACTGTTGTTTATTTTTGTTACCTTGCCTTTATCAGCCAGTAACATGAAAGTCTATAAACATGTTGATGCACAAGGAATTATACACTACTCTTCCAAAAAGCCGAGCGGCAAATCATTTAGTATTCTCAATATTCGCTGCCCTGAATGTTCTGTATGGCGTAACAGTGTTGATTGGAACAACACTCCCTTAATAGTGGACCTATATGCCCCTGAGATTGAACAAGCTGCCAAATTGTATGGTCTTGAAGCGGCCTTGTTACAAGCTGTGATTCATGCTGAATCCGCCTTCAAACCAGCTGCCGTGTCATCGGCCGGTGCCCAAGGCCTGATGCAGTTAATGCCGTTAACCCAAAAAACCTATAAAGTCAGTAATCCATTTGATCCACAACAGAATATTTTGGGTGGTGCAGCCTATCTTAAGCATCTAAAAAAAGCCTATCAAAGTATGGATATTTATTTAGCGGCTTATAATTCCGGTGAAACCGCTGTGGAGCGCTATGGCCGACAAATTCCGCCATTTCCCGAAACCCAAGAGTACGTAAGGCGCGTTAAAATTCTTTATAAACGCTACCATCAAAATGCCCAACGACTGAACGCTCTTAACAATCAAGTATTGGCAGGTTCTGCCGGAGCGGTTCAATAGATTACGACTTTAAACGTTTTTTAGCCTGTCTTTTTTGCTGGAAAAAACCACTCAACAAATGACTGCATTCCTCAGCTAAAACAGCACTTTGCACAACTACCTTGTGGTTATGAAAAGGTTTATCGAACATCTTTTCTACAGTCACTGCCATACCCGTTTTAGTATCTGGTGCACCAAAAATAAGCCGTTTAATGCGTGCATGCACCATCGCTCCCACACACATTAAGCAAGGTTCTAGCGTGACATAGAGCTCGCATTCTGGCAAACGATAATTACCGAGCTGTTTAGCCGCCTTCTGAAGGGCCATTATTTCTGCGTGAGCAGTTGGGTTTGAAGTGCTTATTTGGAGATTATGGGCTTGCGCAATGACTTCATTATTTAACACAACAACAGCACCAACCGGTACTTCATCCTGTTCAACAGCCAGTACAGCTTGTGCCAGTGCTAATCGCATAAAATGCTGATCTTGCTCGATAAGACTATTATTCATTTGCCCCATCACTCATTTAGAATAACAGCGAATGACCCGCCTCCATGGATGGAGGTGAGCTTGGAGCGGAAGCGAAAGGCCCAACAACATTCATCATTATTCCCATTCAATGGTTGCCGGTGGCTTACTGGAAACATCATAAACAACACGTGACACTTTATCTATCTCATTGATTATCCGCCTAGAAACCAAGTCAATAAAATCATAAGGCAGGTGTGCCCAGCGTGCAGTCATAAAGTCTATGGTTTCCACAGCACGCAAAGCAATTACATATTCATAGCGACGCTGATCACCGACTACGCCCACCGATTTTACCGGCAAAAAAACAGCAAAAGCTTGACTGGTTTTTTCATAGAGTTGATGTCGACGCAACTCTTCAATAAAAATCGCATCAGCACGGGCTAAAATATCAGCATATTCTGCTTTGACTTCACCCAAAATTCGCACCCCTAAACCGGGACCGGGAAATGGATGACGGTAAACCATCTCAGCAGGCAGACCCAATGAAACACCAAGTCTTCTCACCTCATCCTTAAACAAATCCTTTAACGGCTCAATCAATTTAAATGCTAAATCAGCCGGTAAACCACCGACATTATGATGTGATTTAATGACATGGGCTTTGCCGGTACTAGAGGCTGCTGACTCAATCACATCTGGATAAATGGTGCCTTGTGCCAACCATTGAATGTCATTGAGTTGTTTAGCTTCCTGTTCAAAAATTCGGATAAACTGCTCACCTATAATCTTTCGCTTTTGTTCAGGATCAGTGACGCCTTTCAGGGCGTCATAAAAGCGCTGTTGAGCATTAACTCGTATCACTTTAATGGCCATTTTTTCAGCCATAGTTGCCATCACTTCATCGCCTTCCTGAAACCGTAACAAACCGGTGTCAACAAAAACACAAACCAATTGCTCGCCAATGGCTTCATGTAACAAAGCCGCCACTACCGAAGAATCAACACCACCGGACAAGCCTAATAAAACATGATCGCTACCCACTAACTGACGTATGCTATCAACATGGGTCTGGATAATATTGTCTGTTTTCCAAAGTTTTTCACACTGACAAATTTGATGCACAAATTGACTGAGTGTTTCGCGTCCACATTCAGTATGTTCTACTTCAGGGTGAAATTGCAGACCATATATGTTCTTATCAGCATGCTCAAAAGCTGCTACGGCTGTGGTTTCAGTTTTAGCTACAGCCACAAAGCCAGGTGCTAAGGTTTTAATTTGATCGCCATGACTCATCCAGACATCAACATAATCATCATTAACCCGGGACATTAATTTTGAATGATTAATCAATTGCACTTGGGCATATCCAAACTCTTTAAAATCTGAAGCTTCAACCTCACCACCAAAATGGACATTCAATAGTTGCATACCATAACAAATACCTAAAATGGGTACATTTAGGTTAAGGAGCTCTGTATTGAGAGGCGGTGCATCCGGCAAATGAACCGACTCGGGTCCACCGGACAAAATAATGCCATCGGCTTTGAAGCTTATGATATCTTGCGTGTTTACATCCCAAGGGTATATCTCGCAATAAACATTTAATTCACGAACTCGGCGCGCGATTAATTGAGTATATTGAGAACCATAGTCAATAATTAAAATTTTACTTTGTTTAATATCCACATCGTTCTCTTATCTACGGGTACCGTAATTAGGGGCTTCCTTGGTGATATGAACATCATGAACATGAGATTCTTGCATCCCTGAGTTGGTGATTCGCACCATTTTGGGTTTGTTTTTCATTTCTTCAATATCACGACAGCCTACATAGCCCATACTGGCTCGTAAACCACCCATTAACTGATGTATTACCGGCGCCAAAGGTCCTTTAAATGGTACCCGGCCTTCAATTCCTTCAGGAACCAGTTTCTCCGTATCCACCTCATCTTGGAAGTAGCGATCCTTTGAACCTTTATCCATGGCACCTAAAGAGCCCATGCCACGGTACGATTTAAATGTACGTCCTTGGTACAGCTCAACTTCACCCGGTGCTTCTTCAGTACCGGCAAACATACCACCCATCATCACGGTAGAAGCGCCGGCAACGATGGCTTTAGCCAAATCACCTGAGTAACGTATGCCACCATCGGCAATCAACGGCACACCAGTGCCTCGTAGGGCTTTAGCGACATCATCAATGGCAGAAATTTGCGGCACACCAACACCAGCAATAATCCGGGTGGTGCAAATTGATCCGGGTCCAACACCCACTTTAACCGCATCAGCGCCAGCCTCAACCAAGGCTTTAGCAGCTTCACCGGTGGTGATATTACCCGCAATAATATTGACATCAGGGTATAATTTTCTGATTTTTCGCACCCGATCAATAACCCCCTTAGAGTGGCCATGGGCGGTATCCACAACAATGACATCCACACCGGCTGCCACCAAACCAGCGACTCGCTCATCGGTATCCCCTCCGGCACCAACTGCCGCCGCAACCCGTAATTGTTCGGATTTATCTTTAACTGCAAATGGAAAGTCCTTGGTTTTTTGAATATCTTTAACGGTTATCAATCCTTTTAACTCGAACGAATCATTGACTACCAGTACTTTTTCGATACGGTATTGGTGCAATAAACCAAGTACTTCATCCTCTTTAGCGTCTTCACCTACCGTAATTAAACGATCTTTACGGGTCATGATATTACGCACAGGATCATCCAACTCAGTTTCAAAGCGCATGTCTCGACTGGTTACAATGCCAACCAGCTCATCTTTATCTACCACCGGTACCCCAGATATACTGTGCTTTTTGGTTAACGCCAGAACCTCACGGATGGTGGTATAAGGGCTGACCGTAATTGGGTTTTTAATGACACCGGACTCGAATTTTTTAACCTGAGCCACTTCAGCGCATTGGTTTTCAATACTCATGTTCTTATGAATTACACCAATGCCGCCTAATTGCGCCATAGCAATTGCTAATCGTGCTTCAGTAACAGTATCCATTGCAGCAGAGATTATCGGTAAGTTGAGTCGAATGTGACGGGTCAATTGTGTGGACAAATCCACGTCCTTTGGTAAGATATCGGAGTAATCGGGAATCAATAACACGTCATCAAAAGTCAGTGCATCGTAAACAATTCTCATAGCGGCCACCTAATGTAGAAAATTAGCGGCGTATTCTACCATAAAAACAGTTGAAATTATGCAAGATAACATCGGCAACAGCGCACAAAACCCTATGACGCCGGCACAGCTCAATCGCTTGTTGTCTCAAGTACTTAAGAGCACCCTTAACAGCTTTTGGTTAAGCGGCGAAATCACAGATTGTTTTCAGTCCAATGCCGGACACAGTTATTTCACCTTAAAAGATACTGAAGCCTCTATTCGCTGTGTTTTATTTAAGCAGCAGCAAGCATTTCCCTTAAAAAATGGTGAACATATAACGGTTTTAGGACAAGTTTCCATGTACGCGCCTCGTGGCAGTTTACAAGTGACCGTTATGAAAGCTTTTGCAGATGGCAGCGGACTTCTTGAACAGCAGTTTCAACAACTGAAACAAAAACTCGAAAATGAAGGATAGTTTGCTACTGAACGGAAACAAAAAATACCTGAATTTATTGAACACATTGGTATTATCACCTCACCAAATGGTGCCGCTATTAAAGATGTTTTACAAGTCATTCAACGTAAAAACCCTTTATTAGAAGTTAGCATTTACCCCAGCTCTGTACAAGGGCAACATGCAGTTAATGAAATGATTGCAGCCCTACGGGCCGCCGATAAAAACAACCATCAACTTCTGTTATTAACGCGAGGTGGCGGTTCAAAAGAAGATTTATGGTGTTTTAATGATGAACAATTAGCGCGCACAATTGCGTCACTTAAAACCCCCATTCTAACCGCTATTGGCCATGAACAGGATATCAGCATTGCTGATTGGGTTGCCGATGAAACTGAGATAACACCAACAGCAGCCGGCGAGCGCTTGAGTGGACGCTTTCTCCAACAAACCCATAATCTAAGTAACCAATATAATTACTTAAATCTGTTAATGCAAAACACGATACGGCAAAATCAGCAAAGTATTGACGTGGCTACCCATCAACTACAAAAACAACATCCCCACAACCGAATTTTGCAACAACAAAATAGTTTAAACCAAATCCAGCATCTATTATCTACCCGTATAAGCAGACACCGGGAAATTGCCACAAACAAATTACAAACGCTCAAGGTGAGTTTACACGCTGAGCAACCTGATTTACGTTTTAATAAATCACTCTTAAAACAACAACACACGCGCTTGCAGGATTTGTTACACCGTCAATTTGATCATAAAAATCGAAAATTCGGTCATTTAATTGGCCAGCTGCAATCCTTAAGTCCATTGAATGTATTGACTCGCGGCTTTAGTTACACCACCAATATGCAATCTCAGGTTATCACCTCCAGTCAACAGGTTAAAGTGAATGAAGTCATTGAAACTCGACTCAAATCAGGTAAAATCCAATGCAAAATTTTGGAACGTTTTGATTAAAGAACGCTCTAACACGACATTATCTAACTAAAGAGGACTTATTTACTATGGCTAATCAATCTAAATCGATGATTTTTGGCTTTGTTATTATTGCTGCAATTATTTTTGCGGTTGCTTTGGGTTATAAAATCACTCAAAAAGAATCGTTAGAAAAACCACCCATGAAACCCACCATTGAAAAGACAGCAAATCTTGAGAATGAGGTTCAAGAGATTAAAGTAATCTCCTATGATGAACAGGCGGCAGATATGAGAGTCATGCCAACACCAGAAGAACAGGCAGAAACTGCTGCCAGAGCTCCTCACTTTATGAAATTTGCTATGAGCTTCCAAAATGGCGAAGAAGCCCTTAAAGCTTTACCAACATATATTGAAAATGGCAAACTTGAAGAGGCTCATTTCTTGGTTAAATTTATTGAAACCCAATTCCCAGACACTCAAATTCCTGAAGAGTTTGCCGACTTATAAGAATCTTATTGATGCCCATCGCAATGAGGTAGAAATTAAAAAATCTCTGTTTGTGGGCATCACTTTTCCGATTACCTCAGTAACGGCTTTTACCAACAGCTTAAGCCGTTATGCTGACCCACAAGCCACTCATAACTGCTGGGCTTATCGTTTCGATAATGAATATCGTTTCAGTGATGATGGCGAGCCTTCCGGAACAGCAGGTCAACCTATGTTAACGGCTATTGATGGCGCCCAATTTAATGCCATCGGGGCACTGGTAATTCGGTATTATGGCGGCATTAAACTGGGTACAGGTGGATTAGCTCGGGCTTACGGCGGCACCATTGCTAAAAATTTACAAGCAGCTAAGTTTCAATGGCACACGCCCAAAACTATCTTGCTCATACAAGTTCCTTTTGCCTATACCCAAAGTGTTTATCTTCATACAGAAAGCGTTCAGGGTAACGTATTAAATGAAGAATTTAATACCCAAGGCGCTAAAATGAAAATTGAAATTCCAATCAATGAATTAACCGCTTTTAAAGATACACTGAATAATCACAGTAAAGGTGAAATAAATTATCTCACAGTTACAAATAAACCCAGTTAATTACTTTGTTGCTTAATATTTTTATAAAGCACAGCTAAATAGATAACATTTATGACTGCCAAGGGCAGTAAATACCACGCACTCAAACTAACTGATAGCATTAACCACAGTATCTGTGAAATCATTAAAAACACAAACAAAAGCCGACCCGCTATTTTAAAACAAGCTAAAAATAACAACGGGTTAGCCAATAATATATTAAAGTTATTCGCTGCAATTGGATGGGCAGAAAACAACCACATTATAATTAGTACTATACCAATCACACTGAAAAGGCAAAACCAAGCACAAATTATTACTTTGCGTAATACAGGTATTGCAGCCAATAATAACAAAGCAATTAAAGCCAAATAAACAGCATTATTCTTCAACCAAGGGTAACTATCTTGAGCGGGCGCATATAAGGTGCTTTCAGCAACGATAATGTCACTCATATGTTGCGCCATAAATTGCTCTAAAGCCAAAGGAAAAGCCATACTCTGCCAGTCACTGACCTTGTGATAACTTTCAGAACCATAACCCAATGCCAGCCCTAAATGCATGGCTGATTGATGATAGGCCGGCATAGTCAAGTCAGCATAGCTCTGATCTGATATGTTCTGAGCACGCTGATATAATAATCCATCAGTTGCGTCATTGATGTAATCGCGAATTTTGGTTGAGCAATTATTCACAAAGTAATCGTATTGATAACTTCTATTTACAGGCAAGTAATGGCGGGCTAAATCCTGCTGTAATCGGCTAACCGCCAAAGGTGTTAAGTCCAATACCTGAACCGAAAACCGGCGATTATCTTGTTGTGCATAATACAATTCATCGGCAAACGTACTAATGCCCATTTTATACTGCATATCATTGGCAATAAATGAGGTAATGAGACTGCCATCAATAAAATCAAAATACCCAAACCCATAGACCTGATCATCAATGGATAAAGCGGTGTGTCCATAGACCGACCAGAAAGCCTCACCCGGGCCGATGGTAATCAAACGAACTGTGGCGGCTGAACTTAAACCTGAATAAAGCAACAATAATAAAACAGTGACGGAAAGCCTTGATTGCACTTTAATTCCATTCAACGTCTAGAAATTCGATGCGCCTTTTATCGGATTGAACAATGGTAAACAATAAATCATCAATAGCAATGGTTTCACCGGCTTCCAATAATCGACCAGCTTCATTTGCTACCATGCCACCTACTGTATCAAATTCACTGTCATCTATTTCTAAATCGAAAAAATCATTAAACTCGGTAATGGTAGTTAAGGCATTTACCCGATACTTACGATCTTTTAATTTCATGATAAATGGTTCATTTTGACTGTCATATTCATCATCAATCTCGCCGACAATTTCCTCAAGTATATCTTCAATAGTCACTAAACCAGCGACCCCACCATATTCGTCTATCACAATAGCCATGTGATTGCGTGAGGTGCGAAATTCTTGCAGTAAAATATTAATTGGCTTTGACTCAGGGATGACCACTGCCGGACGGGTTAATTCCTTTAAATTAAAATCCTTTTCATTATGAACAAATGAACGTAAAACATCCTTTGCCAACATAATGCCTTCCAACTCATCTTTATCTTCGCCCACAACCGGAAAGCGTGAATGGCCGGATTCCACAATAATGGGTAAAACTTGTTCGATGGTCGCATCTATCGGAATAACAACCATTTGAGAGCGTGGCACCATGACCTGACGAACCTGCGATTCAGATACTTTTAACGCTCCTTTCATCATACTTAAGGCGTAGGCATCCAAAAACCCGTCTTCATGGGCAACTGTTAAAATTTCAAGGATATCATCACGACTCTGTGGTTGGTCGCTAAAAAGATTAGTCAGTCTGCTTATCCAGGACTTTTGCGACGAGTCTTCTTCGGTTTCTTTATTACTCTGGTCTTCAGTCATTAGGGAAAAATAGCCCCTCGTTATTAAACACCTGCTAAGTTTAATCGTTGCTTTATTTAATGTCTATGCTTATCCCTGCTTAGCCACCAGATTTAGGCTAATAAATTCTCATTAATTTTAACGGCTGAAATAGTAAAACCCACCAACAGCCAACAAGGCCAAAATAGTAATTCCAACTATTTTCACCCAACTCCAAGGACGTTCACCATACGCCTGTCCGTTTTGTCCATTGACCACATAACGATATATTTTATTTTTATAACTAAATGCGGAAATATATACGGGCGTTAAAATTAAACGAAAGCCAACATTTTTATAATCCGAATTGACGCCATGGATTTCCTGCAAGTCCCCACCAATATCCCGCCGAATACTGGCACGGATACGTTCTTCCATAATACTTTTGGCTCGAGCAAAGCCACTATCAACACCTAATTGGTATAGCTGCGAACGATAACCACTTAGAAATGCCGGATTATAATCTTGTGCTTGGGCTAAATCCCAATGACTCAGAAATTGTAAAAACTTATCAGGAAGTGCTCGAGAAGCTAAGCTGTATACATAACGAAAGGCATTATGAACATGACCGCTAACAAAACGCCAACGTATTTCTACCACCGGCTCCTGACTCGATTGAGTTCGGCCATTGATGCGCCGAGTGACTGTCCTGTAAGTAGTATATCGATCGCCACGCCGGCCGCTATAACTTGAGTTTACATCCGCATCAAATGACCATAAAGGGGTATAAACCGCCACAATCGGCTCATGTTTAAAAGCTTTTAGTTTTAATTTTGATGGTGCGAACCACAGTTTAGACAACCATTTCTTAAAAGATTTATTAGCGGTTTTTTTATCCACTAAAAACGGTACCACCGCGTCCGGTTTAAGTTGCCTGGTATCTTCAACAGGTACCACAATATTTAGATCACAATACGGGCAATCGCCGGCATGCATATCAATCGCCATTAAAAATGTCGCACCACAGTTGTTACAGTGCAGCTCATGCTGTGTTTCTTCAGGTGTAAAATTAGACAACATTGCTAAGGTGGCTTGGTAATCATGGGCACCCCCTTGATAGTGGCGAGCTTCTTCAATATCACTTACCGCACCACAACTGATGCACCTTAAGGTCTGCTCACCAAGGGCATAATCCATGTCTGAACCACACTGATGGCACTTAAAGTGTTGGTATGAAGTCATGCAAACAAAGAACCTTTATTGTGGCATCGGTGGTGGCTGCTGCTGTAAGGTTTGTTGAATTTCTTTAATTTGGTCAGCGGCCACCCAGTCATCTAACCCTGAAGTCCAAACCAACGTGTCAGCAGTTAAATGCTTGCTGACAATTAAGTCCTGAATAGCGACTAGGTTAAAGGGGCCTGACCGATTACCATCTAAAATCACATAATAATGTCTTATTTCAGCTTGCTGCTTAGGCATGGGTGGCGGTTGTAGCGGATCGGTATCATCTCCTTTGGTTAGCGCTTGTCCAAAAGTTTGTGCCATACCAAAACCCATACCCATCCCCATAGCGCCACCGGCACTCCCAGACTGATTGGCAGCATCACGCATTGATTGGGCTTGCTGGTAACGAGTAAACCGATTTAAATCACCCACCGCGATTGAACTAGCACGCTCATCTAAGGCTTTTTCAACAGCATCTGGAACCGATATATTCTCTACCAGCAATCCTTCCAGCGATAACCCATAACTGAGAAACATGGGCTCAATCTCTTTGGTAAGAAAACGCCCTAAATCATCATAACTGGCCGCCAAGTCCAAGACCGGCAAGCCGGACTGACTAATCACTTGAGCAAAACTACTGACCACTAAATTCTTCAGCTGACCAATTATTTCCTCCAATACGAAGTGACCATCAGTCCCCACAATCTCTCGCAAAAAAACCTTGGGATCAGCAATTTTAAAGGTGTAACTACCAAAAGCACGAATCCGTATAACACCAAACTCTTTGTCTCTTAAAATAAGTGGGTTTCGCAGCCCCCATTTCATATCAGTAAAGGTACGGGTATTGAAAAAATAGACTTCTGCTTTGAACGGACTTTTAAATCCATGCTTCCAACCCTGTAAACTTGACAGTATGGGTAAATTAGCAGTTTCAAGCTGATATAGTCCCGGGGGGAAAACATCGGCCAACTCACCTTCATTTACCAAAGCCGCCATCTGGCCCTCTCGAACTGTTAACATGGCGCCATTTTTAATTTCATTACCATAGCGTGGGAATCGATAGACCAAAGTGTGACGAGAATCATCTGTCCATTCGATTACATCGATTAATTCGCCAAATAGTTTATCCCATATACCCATAGTTAATTCCTCATTTAAATAGTATCTATCATTACTGTTAGCAGTTTAGTTTTAAGTTTTTTTATTCTTGTTTGCTTTTTTCTTGGTTTTTTCTTGATAAGCTGCTAAATCATTTTCTAAGACATAAGTAGCCAATTTAATAAAATCATACTCAGTGACTACACCCACTAATTTATGCTCTTTATCAACAACCGGTAAACAACTAATACGCTCATCCCGCATAGTCCTGATGGCATCAACGGTGCTGGTTTCGGGGTAGGCAAAAATAGGTTGTGGGTTCATAATATCATTAATGGCAACAGCTTCTTCTCGCTCGCCGGCAACAATTTTTTTAATAATAGAGCGATTGGAAACCAATCCAACCAATTCACCTTTGTCATTCTCAACCGGCACATGACGGACTCGCTTCCAATCCATAATACTGGCTGCTAAATCCATCGAATCATCAGCTCGTACCGTAATTAACTTGGTGGTCATAAATTGACCTAAGCGATGATAAGAAGCCCGCCAATCGGTATCTCGATCCAAAGTTGCCAAAGGCCAAGTATGTATCGGAATTTCCTTATTCTGATTTTTATCCATCGCCGCCACTATCGCCCTGACTTTTTCATCAGGGTGGACTTCTTTATCCATTTCAGTAATGGACTTAATGGCCCATTTTGCACCGGTTTGTTTCGTTTCAGCACGTTGTTGGATGACATTTAAGTAGCGTTCAATATCAGCCGGATCAATACCAGAGCTTTTTAATCCACTCTCCGCTATAGGTAATAATTCATTAATTATCAAATCACTGGCCGGCATAGATTCTCCACCAAACCAATTGAAATGACATTCCAAGCCACTTCGACAGGCTTGTAAGAAGTTATTTTTAGCATCAGAAAAACGTAGCTTTTCAGGTATCTCAGCCGCTTGGTTGATTAAACCCGACATCATGCCGAAATAAAATGCCGCATTGGCAATTTCATCTAGAGTGGTCGGACCAGAGGGCAAAATTCTATTTTCAATGCGTAAATGAGGAATATTATCTTTAACACCATAGCAAGGACGGTTCCAGCGATAAACACTACCATTATGTAACATCAATGCCTTGAGTTTCGGAATCACACCGGCTTTAACCATGGCCACCGGATCCTTTTCAAAATCGGTGGTTAAAACCACAGCAAAGCGTGAAATGTCATCACGAAATACGTCGACGATACTTTCAATCCATTCATTTCCAAAATGAACACGTGCTTGGGTGCCACGTTTCTGATGTGCGGTAGAACGGGTATCAATTGAATTTTGAAATACCGCAATACGCGATTCATGCCACAATCGATAGTGATGGATTAATCCCGAATTAACGGATACAGCCATTAACGGTCCGGTGACAGCTTGTGACAAATTATACATATCAACAAACTCATGACCACTAACTTGAAAGTGAATTTGAAAGCTGGTATTCATCGCTTCCAACAGAAAATTATCATGGGTAACAGATAGCTCATCAATGCCTCTGATTTCCATGCGAAAATCATCGCCACGGATTTCTTTTAAACGGTCATTTAATTCATAATAGCGATCTGCTGGCGTGATGCTATCTAAGGTCAAATCCAATTGTCGTAAGGTCGGTAAAATGCCGGCTAAAATAATTTTAGAATCATGTTTGTTAGCCGTTTTTTTAGCCAAAGACAATACTTCTTTGACCTCTTCTTCCATTTCGCTTAAACATTTACCGGTAAAAAGTCTCGGGGTGAGATTGGCCTCGAGGTTGAATAAAGCAATTTCATTGGTAAAACGCTCATCATTAATATCATCAAGAATTTCTTCAGCCATTAAACTTGGACTGTAATCATGGTCGGTAATAAACATTTCTTGTTCTGCGCCAATACGACGTGCACCGGATTCAATAAGCCCTTGGTCAACCATCAACTCCAAAGCCCTTAAATCATTTAAAACGGCACGTGTAAACCGCCGTTTTTGCTCATGATTATCACCTCTGCTAATTTTTTGCTCACCCATTATTTATTCACTCTTAAGATAATTAATACAATTGATATATCCATGTCAGCATTCCGGTCAAAATCACCCACATAATTAACGCCAACGGTACGCCAACACGCACAAAATCATTGAATTTATAACCACCGGCATTCATCACCAAAAGATTTGTTTTATAAGCCATTGGTGTAGCGTAACTGAGGTTGGCGCCAAATAACACTGCCAATACAAAGGGCTCCACAGGCATACCTAATCGCTGGGCAATACTGACCGCAATCGGTGTACCAATAACTGCTGTGGCATTATTAGACACCACATTGGTTAATATCGCCATCACCAACATCAATATGCCTAAGACTATACCCGGTGAAAATGCATAAGTGGTCACCACAAATACATTGGCCAGATAATCAGCTCCACCGGTGGTCATTAACGCCAGACCCAAAGCCAAAGAGGCCACAATAATAAAAATAACCTGTGCACTTAAAGCCCGTGTGGCATCATGCCAACGTAAACAACCGGTGGCAATTAAAACAAAACAACCGACTGTGGCACTGACCGCAATCGGCATTACATTAAAAGCAGCTAATGCCACCACTGCTGCCATAACAGATAAAGCTATCGGTGCTTTTTCTGTATGAGGCAGTTCAGCTCCCCCATCCAATAAAAGTAAAGAGCCAGATTTCTTAACCGCTTTAATTGCAGTCGATGAACCTTGAACTAAAAGCACATCACCCTGATGAATTACACGGTCATTAACACCTTTGGTGGAGGCCGACGTTTCTTTTCCGTGTGAATGAATAGCTAATAAAGTCAACCCAAACTTACTCTCAAGGCGTGCATCACCTACACGGACCCGATCTAATAAGGAACCTGAAGTAATAACCAATTCTGCAATCGATTGATCGCCGGCTGACAGCGGATTACTCTCGCCCACTTGTTTACGACCCGTGTATAGGGAGCCTCCTAATTCAATTTCAAATTCACGTAAATTATCAGAGGTGTCAGTCACCACCAAACGATCACCACCATGTATAACCACATCCGGCAGAGTAGCAATCGAGGTATCACCCCTGACAATTCGTGATATGGAAATGTTGCCGTCTAACTTATCACGAATTTCAGCCAAGGTTTTACCATCCGCATAACTGCCTTCATTAATACGTAGTTCTGCCGTAAATACCCGTGGCGATGTATCCCGTAAAGGTGGTATCCGCTCCGGAAGAATTCGCGGTGCCACTAGCCACAGATATAAAATAGCCACTGTACTGGCAATAATCACCGGAAATACGAAATCAAATATACCGAACTCCGGCACCCCTAAATCTTCAGCCACTTTTACAACCAGTAGGTTAGTTGAGGTGCCGATAGTGGTTGACATACCACCCAATAAAGTAGCCATGCCCATTGGTAATAGAGTCCCTGATGAGGACTGTCCGGTTTTTAGTGAAACATTGATTAAAACTGGTAATAATAAAACCACAATCGGTGTGTTATTAATAAATGCACTAAGAACGGCACCAATGACTAGGGTCATCAATAACGACAAGGAAGGGCTAATTAGCCACATCTTAGCGAGAAACCGACCCACGGGTTCGGTTGCACCCGTACGAACCAGTGCTTGGCCGGCAATCATTAAGGCACAAACCGCTATCAACGCCTCATTACCGAAACCTAAGAAAAATGCACTAACCGAAAAAAACTCTCCATTACTTTTTTGATAAGGGAAAATTTGAAAGCCAATAATCAACACGCACAAAATAAAAAAACTAGATGTTTCCAGAGCTATGTTTTCACGTGTGAATAAAACCAGCGCCACCAAAGTCAATACCAATACGAATATGGTATGAGGCTGGGGTGCATGAATCAACAAATCTGTTGGCATATAAAACTTACGAGTGGGTAAAGCTAAAGTCTATCAAATAAGTAGAAAATTGTCATAAAAACATTTAACATTGATTGGATAACTTTATTTAAAACTATAGCACTAAAATCTAATAAACAAATGGGGCGACATGAAAATAGATAAACCTTGGTTAGACCACTATAAACCCGGTATTCCAGCAGAAATTGGTGAGTTATTACACCCTACTGTAGCCGACATGATGATTTATTCTTGTGAAAAATTTGCTAAAGATGAATCTTTTGTTAACTTCGGCAAAAGCATAACTTACGGTGAGTTAGATGACTATTCACGACAGTTTGCTGCCTATCTGCAACAACATTTTAAAACAGGTGACGTTATTGCCATCATGATGCCGAATGTTTTGCAGTATCCGATTGCTGTATTAGGCATTCTGCGGGCGGGTATGATTGTTACCAATATTAATCCACTTTACACCCCCCGTGAGCTTAAGCACCAATTAAATGACTCTGAGGCCAAAGGTATTTTAATTATTGAAAATACTGCCTCTGCGCTTCAAGAAATAGTCAAGGAAACAGACGTCCAAAAAATCATCACCACCACTGTTGGTGAAATGGTTGGTGGCTTGAAAGGTCATATCATGGATTTTGTTATCAAACGCATTAAAAAGATGGTGCCGAAGTTTCATTTACCCGATGCCAAAAAATTTAAATCAGTATTAGAAGAAGGTAACAGACATTCTCTAAATAAGATTGACCGCGGTCCTGACGACATAGCCTTTTTGCAATATACCGGTGGCACCACAGGTGTTTCCAAAGGTGCGATTTTGACTAACCGCAATATGGTATCTAACGTCATGCAAGTGAAACTATGGATAGGCAGTGAACTCACTGAAGAACAAGAAATCGCAATTACCGCATTACCGCTTTATCATATTTTTGCCTTAACTGCGAACATGTTGACGTTTTCTTATTACGGCGCCAAGAATATCCTTATCACCAACCCCCGCGATATGCCCGGATTTGTAAAAGAATTAGGTAATCATGCATTTACAGTTATGACCGGCGTAAACACCTTATTTAATGGCTTATTAAATACCCCTGGGTTCTCTGATTTGAACTTTACAAAATTTAAGTTTGCTTTGGGTGGCGGGATGGCTGTACAAAGAGGCACCGCTGAGGCATGGAAAAAAGTTACCGGTGTAACATTAGCTGAAGCCTATGGTTTAACAGAAACTTCGCCTGCTGCCTGCATTAACCCAATTCCCTTAGACGCTTATAACGGTACCATTGGTTTACCAATCCCCTCCACATTGTGCCAAGTCCGTGATGATGATAACCAGCCTTTACCGATAGGTGAAGCCGGTGAATTATGTATAAAAGGGCCACAAGTTAGTCGTGGCTATTTAAATAGACCAGAAGAAACAGCCGCAACGTTTATTGATGGTTGGCTAAAAACTGGTGATATCGCCATTATGACGGAGCAAGGTTATTTTAAAATTGTCGATCGTAAAAAAGACATGATTCTGGTTTCGGGGTTTAATGTTTACCCCAATGAAATTGAGGATGCGGCGACTTTACACCCAAACATCATAGAAGCTGCCGCCATCGGCATTCCGGATGAACGGACCGGTGAAAAAATAAAATTATTCGTAGTGACAAATAACAAAGAATTAACTGACAAAGATGTCATTGCTCATTGCCGTAAAAACTTAACAGGGTATAAAGTACCAAAACTTATTGAATTTCGCGATGAACTACCCAAAACGAATGTCGGAAAAATTCTCCGTAAAGATCTGCGCGATCAATAGTCTTTAAGCACAAACGAGCAGTCAGATTCCATGGCTGCTCGTTCTTCATTTAAGAAAATCAAGTCAAGTTCGTTTATAATATGATGCGGCTATCAAACAAAGCCCTAAAGGTTTAATTCACAATATCATTGAAAGCGAGACACTATGAAAGCACTGGTCAAACAATCCCCGGAAAAAGGTATCTGGATGCACGATGTGCCGAAACCTGAAATTGGACATAACGATGTTCTGATAAAAGTCGAAAAAACAGCTATTTGCGGAACCGACTTACATATTTATAACTGGGATAAATGGTCAGCTAAAAATATTAAAACTCCCTTAGTTATCGGCCACGAATTTGTCGGCCACATTGTTGAAATGGGCGTTGAAGTCAAAGGCTATGAAATCGGTCAACGGGTTAGTGCCGAAGGTCATATTGTCTGCGGTGTTTGTCGAAATTGCCGTGCCGGCACTCAACATCTCTGCCCTAACACCCAAGGGATAGGCGTTAGCCGAGATGGCGCTTTTGCCGAATATGTCAGCATGCCGGTACAAAATCTGTGGCCGGTTCCCGATAGCATTCCGTCTAATTTAGCTGCTTTTTTTGACCCTTTTGGTAATGCCGCACACTGCGCTTTAGAATACGATATGGTTGGTGAAGATGTTCTCATTACCGGAGCCGGACCGATTGGCATTATTGCCACCGGTATTTGTAACCATGTCGGTGCACGCAATGTAATTATCACCGATGTTAATGATTATCGCCTGAACTTAGCCAAAAAAATGGGGGCAACCCGAACCGTGAACGTTACCAAAGAAAAACTAACCGATGTTATGAAAGAAACCCGCATTACGGGTTTTGATTTAGGTATGGAAATGTCGGGCAATCCAATTGCTTTTAATGATATGCTCAATGCCATGTATAACGGCGGTAAAGTCACTTTATTAGGCATGCTGCCTGATGAAACCCAAATTAATTGGGATAATATTATTTTTAAAGGCCTGTCAGTAAAGGGTGTTACCGGTCGCAAAATGTATGAAACCTGGTACAAGATGACCCAAATGCTGTTATCCGGATTTCCTTTAAAAAATGTTTTAACCCACGAAATTGCTATCGATGACTTCCAACAAGGTTTTGATTTAATGGCCTCTGGCCAATGTGGAAAAGTTGTTTGTAGCTGGAGTTAATATGAAACAATATCAAGAAGTTATCAGTCAAATTAAAGCAGATGGATTATATAAAAGTGAGCGCATAATCGTCAGCCCACAATCAGCACATATTGAATTACCTGGTGGACAAAAAGTTCTTAATTTTTGCGCCAATAATTATTTGGGTTTAGCCGACCATCCAGCCATTGTCCAAGCCGCAAAAAAAGCCTTAGACTCTCATGGTTTTGGTCTGGCCTCGGTGCGATTTATTTGCGGCACCCAAGATATTCACAAAATATTAGAACAAAAAATTAGTGATTTTTTTGGCACTGAAGATACCATATTATATTCATCTTGCTTTGCCGCCAATGGCGGTTTATTTGAAACGATTTTAGATGCCAATGATGCCGTTATCAGCGATCAACTTAATCATGCATCAATAATTGATGGTATCCGTTTATGTAAAGCACAACGTCACCGTTACCCTAACCGCGATTTACAAGCTTTAGAGGAGATACTACAAAAAACTCAAGACTGTGAACGTCGTATGATTGTCACTGATGGTGTATTTTCTATAGATGGCACGATTGCACCGTTGAAAAAAATAACTGATCTAGCGTCTAAATATAACGCCATGGTTGTTGTTGATGATTCTCATGCAACCGGTTTTGTCGGTAAAACTGGGCGTGGCTCTGCGGAGTTAGAAGGGGTCATGGATAAAATTGACATTTTCACTTCCACTTTAGGTAAGGCACTTGGTGGTGCGGCCGGTGGTTTTACCACAGGCAGGAAAGAAGTTGTAGAATTACTCAGGCAACGTTCTCGACCTTATTTGTTTTCTAACTCGTTACCCCCTACTTTGGTGGCTGCCAGCATTGAAGTTCTGGACTTAATCAGTAACTCCCAAGAGCTAATTCAAAAACTAAAAACAAATACTGAATATTTCCGAACTAAGGTAACTGAGCTGGGCTTTTCTGTAGCCGGCGATAATCATCCCATAGTACCTATTATGTTGGGTGACGCTCGATTGGCCTCAGAAATGGCAGACCGTTTACTTGAATTAGGCGTTTATTGTATTGGCTTTAGTTTTCCGGTGGTTCCTAAAAATGAAGCACGAATTCGCTTACAAATTTCTGCCGACCATTCACAAAATGATTTAGATTTAGCATTAAGTGCGTTTGCAAAAGTTAAAAAAGAGTTTCTTGACTAAACCGGTATGAAAAACTTACAGGTGCCGGTGCTGACCTACCACGCCGGCAACATCAGTGGAAATTGCTATCAAAGCAATGATCGCATCGCGTTCCAAAATGACCTCTATACTTTACATGCCATGGGCTTTAGGATTATTCCATTACATTGGCTCGCCGAATGGCTTAACGGACAACGTGAACTGAATCCTGATCAAGGCCCCTATGTGGCCTTAAGTTGTGATGATGGTTTGGATCAAGATTACATAGAGGGCCCATACTTTGATTACGGCCCACAAGTTAGTTTGCACACTATTCTAGGAGAGTTTCAAGCGGATGTTGGTGTCGAACTACAACCTCATGCCCACCTCACTGCCTTTGTAATTGCTTCAAACACGGCACGTAAGCAAATTGCCAAGAAGTCTCTCAAAGGCAAATCCTTATTAAATGATTTTTGGTGGTCAGAAGCGAACCAATCACCACTGATGAGTATTGAGAATCACTCATGGGACCACCGCCATCCAGATATATACCCAACTGATGAAGCCAACTTTACCGATGTTGACAGCCATGAATTAGCCCGGCATCAAATTATCGAAGCTAAACAAGTTATTGATTCAATTACAGGAGGTAACAGTCGTTTATTTTGTTACCCTTGGGGACAATACAATGATTTTCTGTGGCAGGAATTTTTGCCAAAACAAGGAAAAAATGCCGGTATTTTAGCGGCCTTTACTTGTCAGGCGAAGCCGGTTAATCACAAGACTTCGCCCTGGTTAGTACCCCGTTATGTTTGTGGCCCTGATTGGCACTCTCCACACCAACTACAGCGTCTATTGGCAGATTTGTAGCGTCGGTATTACTTACTCAAACGCGCTTTTAAAAATAAGATCCGGTGAAACAAAGCCCATTGCTGAGTAATTAGTATATCCCGGGAAAACTTGATCTAAATGCGGATTTCCCAAAACTTCTTTGACGATGGTTCCTAACACCTGCCGATAATCTATTTCCGGTGAGACATCCTCACCTTCAAACAATTCATGATTAGCCAAACCTGCAAAATGACCATACATTTGGCCACCATTAACACGCCCACCAATGGTTAACATCACATTACCCGAACCATGGTCGGTGCCACTGTTGGAGCCACCATTCTGCTTCGCGCGGCGACCAAATTCACTGTGTATCACTATAATTACCTGCTGCCCCCAGCCGGATGCTTTTAAGTCCTGCCAAAGGGCTGTTACTGAAGAAGATAAGTCCGATACCCGATCAGAAAAACCACCTGTGCCACCGTCACCTTGGCGATTGTGGGTATCCCAGCCGCCTAGTTCTGCGGTGGCTACATTGACATTTAAATCTTCTTTAATCAATTGAGCGATCAATTTTAACTGATCACCAAATCGGGTTTGTGGGTAAACCGTACCACCCCCGGGCTGATAATTATCCAAATCTAAAGCGTGAATTACTTCTAAAGTATCCATGGCGCCACTGACCGCTGCATCCATTTCACTAACCCCGGCATACATGGCGTTAATAGCCGCTACATGCTGGGTTTCCAGACTACCAGGATTGGGGTGGTAACTGCTAACTTGATCCACTGTTAAGGCATTATAGTAAGCCTGTAAACTAATTGGTTTTGAGCCACTGGATGCCAGAACAGGGATCACTTCACTACCGGTAATTTGTGGACTGGACTGTAGGTGTCGAGTCAACCAACCATCCGCTGTCATGGCACTACTGGGGGTGCCAAGCTCAGTTAATTTAGTGGCGTCAAAGTGACTGCGGGTGACTTGTGGCTTAGGCAATCCGGTGCCGTGAATAATGGCTAAATCGCCACCCAGATACATGTCCCGAAAACCTGTGGCGGCTGGGTGAAAACCAAACGCCTCACCCAAATCCAGAATCTTATTGTTACCTGTCTTGGGAATTTGTAAATTCGGTCGCAACACTTCATATTCGGTACGATTAGCACCGGAAAAAGGTGGTACCAAATTCAAACCATCCATACCCCCACGCAGAAATAAATCAATAACAACTGGTTGTCGCCCTATATTCGCACCACTGGCTCGGCTTATTTTCACGCCGGACAAGCCCGCCAACATAGCAGAAGATTTTATAAAATTACGTCGATTCATATGACTCATGGTTAATCTCCTAGCGTTGCATAAAATATGGTGAAGCGATCATGAGCTTAACCGCTCCACGTAATCGCTCATGCCAACGATACGGCCAACTGTTATTAGCTAAATCACTTATCGGAATTTGATTATGGCGGGCCCATTGTGGATAAGATTGACTTTCCGGTCGGGTTAAAAAAAACACAACAATTGATTCATAAACTGGGTCGCCAACCCAACCGCCACTTGGTGTATTATCAAAAATCCGTGACATCCAATACGATAATAAATTATCCGGTGTTAATTCAGCTTCCGGTAAACCTTGAAAATGCTGTACTGCATAAGGAACAATTGGTAACAATGGGTTGCTGGTACTGTTGTGATCAATCAACCAATCAACTGTTTTCCATGTTTGGATTAAAGCCGTCGAACTGAGCCAAAAATCAGAACGGCTGGGATAACCATCCGGTGGCCGCCATTCATACGGAAAATGCCCAGTGTCGTCCATGCGATAAACAAAGCTATTACTTTCACTGTCATCGGGTTGAATAGTAAAGTCAGCATCACAGGCTCGCATCGCTGAAACCACCACATCAAAAGGCCGTTTAACTTTACTTTGCCAATATTGTGGATCTGAAATAACCGGGTGGTTGAACAAAGTATTAAAAACCAATTCTAATTGATTTGAGGCTTTTCGATTATCATAGAATACGGCAGCCACATCATCAATAACCTGCTGTGGGGGATTATCACTAATAAAGGCGCGAGCCAATTTACCGGCAATGTGTTTTGCAGTGCCCGGATGATAGGCCAACATTTCCATGACATGATAACCATCATCTTCACCTTGGTTGGCGCTGAAATTTATGCTACCACCAGTCAAAACAGATTTATTAAAAGTGTCGTGCCTTTGACTGTCATAATAAAATTCACCCGTGTGGCCCAAAGAGCTGGAATCATTTACTCGCCAGCCGGTTAAACAACGAGCGGTTTCATAAACATCATTGTCCACATAGAATTCCTGAATCAAGCCATCTGCAGGCCAAGCGCCACCGGATTCATTGACACTGATTTTTGGTACAGATGCGGGTGTAGCTAAGCCATAATAATTTTCCACACCCAAGGTATGTAACTCAATCATCTCTCGACCATAGTTTTCATTTGGATTTGCGCGCGAGTTATTATAATTGTCCAAATAATACAACATCGCAGGATGGCGAGCTGTGGCAATTAAAAAATCTTTGAAGTTGCCCAACATATGCGTTCGAATCACATCTCTATCCCAGCTACTCCAAACTGAACGGGCATAATAATCATAGCCATATATACTGAAATGATCATGCCAAAAATCGGCAATTCGTTCACGCAAAGGGAATAAACTATACGTTGCTCGAACAAATTTCAAACGCATATGCTCTGACACTGGGCGGCTGGAACTGGTTTGATTGTTGGCATCAATGAAATAGTCAACCCACAAACTATTTAACGATTTATTTAATGTTTCAAAATTACCAGACTGATTAATCCGTTGATTTACAGGCACATCATTACCACCTGCTAGTTGATGGCTGACGTAATTACTTAATCGCTGGGTATTGTTACTACCCAGAGATTGAAATGAAACCTCATCAAATTGCCCGGGCGTCATACCATAACCTAAACGCGAATAAACCATATGGGCAAATGATTGATTTGGTAAAGGAGCGGCTTTTAGTGTAAACGCTGAAGGCTTTAAATTAAGTTTAAATTGAGGCTTTTTATGTGCGGCGGTTAAAGAGCTAAGCGGCAGTGCCGATAACAATCCCCCAGCAGTTAGTCCGGCCACCAGTT
>Ga0079224_100001110_pt1 | contig 29743 bp, 24 predicted proteins | sample Stecom2015_FD_80414 | JGI IMG/M metagenome (GOLD analysis project Ga0079224, IMG submission 80414) | Agricultural soil microbial communities from Utah to study Nitrogen management - Steer compost 2015 | ecosystem: Environmental > Terrestrial > Soil > Agricultural land | place: USA: Utah... | reverse complement strand
TGCTTCCTCTCTCGCCGACCTGAAGGGCAAGCAGGTCCGGGTTGTGGACAGGACGCAGGCGGCCCTGATCACCGAGCTCGGCGCCACTCCGGTCTCGTTGACCTTTCCCGAACTGTTCACCGGCCTTCAGCGCGGTGTCGTCGACTGTGCTATCAACTCGCTCGCCTCCTACGCCAGTGGCGGGTTCGACGCCGTCCTCAGCACCTGGACCTCAGGCACCAAGCCCGGAGGCGACTTCATCGACACACCCGTGGGCTGGGGAATCAGCCAGAAGTTGTGGAACCGGCTCCCGCTCGCGGCGCAGCAACTGATCTGGGACAGCCAGGCCGACATGGTCGAGGGCCAGCTCCGGGGCCAGTTCACCAGCCTTGTGGAGAGTGCCGAAGCCCTCAGGGCCGCGAATGGCCGCACCTACGACTTCGACGCCGAGGTGACGTCGAAGATCGAGGCGTTCAACGAGAAGAACGCCGCGAACGTCGCGAAGCAGCTTGAGGATGCCGGGCTGGCCTCCGACGGTGCGGCCGTGGTCAAGCAGTACAAGGACCTGATCGAGAAGTGGATCGGCATCGTCGAAGGCGACCTCGGAAACCCGACTGACCTGTCCTGGGAGACCGTCACGAAGGCGGAAGCCGAAGCAATCGACGTCGGCGCCTTCGCCGACAAGTTCTACCAGGAAGTCCTGCTGCCTCACCGCCCGGCATAGAGACGGTCGCTAACGGCACCAGAGAAGGGCTGTAGCCAATGAAGACAGTGGCGAGCGCGTACGAACGATGGGTCGGCCTGGCGCTCCAGTTGATCAGCGGGTCCGCGATGGTCGTCTTGATGATCCATGTGGTCCTCAACGTGGCCAGCCGCAGGCTCCGCGATGCCCCGATCGAAGGAACTCTCGAGTGGGTGGGTAACTGGTACCTGCCGATCATCGTGCTCGCGGGGCTGGTGGTCGCCCAGCAGTCCGACAAGCACGTGCAGGCGGAGCTGCTGTTCCACCGGGCTCCGAGGGCGGTCCAGTTCGAGTTTCGCCTCATCGCCTACGTCCTGACCGCCGCCCTCGCACTCGGGATCGGTTGGTACAGCTGGGAGCACGCGCTGGAGAACATGGCCATCGGGCTGAGCGCCGGCGTGATCGGCGTGACGATCTGGCCCGTGACCTTCCTGGTGCCGATCGGGTTCGCCCTGTACGCCGTACAGATTGTGATCGACGCCACGCGGCTGGTGGCCACCGGCCGCGTGGCACCGAGCGTGCCGCTTGTGAATCCCGAGGAAGCAGAGCCGAAGAGCGTCGAGGCTGGAGAGGTGGTCTGACGATGACGCAGCTGGTTGCCACGGCGCCGCAAACGCGGACGGGCAAGCCATGGGTGTGGCGTCTGGCCTTCTACGGCCTTTTCGCGCTCACCCTCTGGCTGACCATCGGCTTCGAAGCCGACGAGATGACCGGTATCGGCGCGACGCTGATGATGCTGGTGCTCCTGTTCATGCGAGTGCCGGTCGCCGTCTCCCTAATCGTGCCGTCCGTGATCGGTATGACGAAGCTCTACGGCTGGGGCGTCGCCGCCCCGCTCATGCTGGGCGAGATGATCTACAGGGAGAGCGCATCCTGGTCGCTCAGTGTGGTGCCGATGTTCATCTTCATGGGCATGATCCTGTGGCGCGCCGGCATCACTGCCAAGTTGTACGACGCGATGAACGTGCTGTTCAAGCGGGTTCCGGCCTCCTTGGCGGTGGGCACGAACGTGGCCGGTGGAGGCCTCGCCGCGGTCAGCGGCTCGACGATGGGCACGACGTACGCACTGGCCCGCGTCGGCATCCCGGAAATGCTCAAAGCCGGCTACGACAGCCGACTCGCGACCGGGTCGGTGCTGTTCGCCGGTCTGAGCGGTCAGCTGATCCCACCGAGCGTCCTGCTGGTGGTGTTCGCCGGTGTCGCCTCGCTACCGGTAGGCCCGACCCTGCTGGCGGGAGCTCTTCCGGGCGTTCTCCTGGTTGTGCTCACCGCCCTGGTGCTGATCGGCATCGGACTGGTGAAGCCCAGTCTCGTCGGCGGCAGCCGGGCCGGCAATCGGGTGGACCCGAACGCGGGCCTGTCGACTGCCCAGAAGGCCAAGATCGTGCTCGCCTGCTGGCCGGCGCCGGTACTCATCGCCATCGTTCTGGGTGGTATTTTCACCGGGCTGCTGACCGAGACCGAGGCCGGTGCGGTCGGCGCCTTCGCCGCGTTGTTGCTGACCTTCTGGTTCAAGCGACGCGACTCGCTCAAAGAGATCTGGACCTCGATGGTGGAGGCCGCGGTCGCCACGGCGACGATCTTCTTCATGTTGATCGGCGCCATGATCCTTACGCTTCTCGTCGGTGACAGTGGTGCGGCAGACGGGATCGCGACCTGGGTCATCGATGCGGACCTGTCGCGGTTGACCTTCCTGGTGGTGATGTTCGTGGTGTTCATCATCGCCGGCATCTTCGGCGAGAGCATGGTCGCCATGCTTCTCACCGTGCCGATTCTCATGCCGTTGTTGCCACATCTCGGCATCGACCCGCTCTTCTTCGCCGTCTTCATCGTGCTCTGCGTCGAGCTCGGCATGGTCCTGCCGCCCACCGGCGTCCTGGTCTATGTCGTCCATGGGATCGCGCAGGAACCTGCGGTGAACGGTGGCCGGGAGATTTCGCTGAAGGACGTCTTCGTCGGCGTGATATGGCTGCTGCCGATTCCCATCCTGCTGATCGTGTTGCTGACGCTCTTCCCAGAGCTGGTCACCTTGATTCCCAACAGCATGTAGCCACCCAACCCGGAAAGTCGGCACCCAGGCGAATACTTGAGGGCCGACTTTCCGGACCCGGTGGGCTAGTAGAAGTGGACCATCGAGAGGTGGGCACCGTGAACGACGTACCCCCCGGCCCAGAACCAGGACTGGGGCCGGCTGATCAAGCGCAAGAGCTCGGGCGGGATCAGGTGAGTCTGACGAGCGGGAACCTGACCGAGCACGAGCGTGTCGTCACCAGCGAATCTCTCGAGCAGCTACGGCTACGCGCTCGTCGTTTTGTCGACGAGGAATTGGCCGCAGGCCGTTTCGAGCCCCGGTGCGATTCATGGCTGATCGGGTTCGATCGGGAGTTCAGCCGGCGTCTGGCCGCGCAGGGAATGGTCGGCATGACGCTCGCGGAGCGGTTCGGCGGCGCCGGCCTGACCGCCCTGCACCGGTTCGTGGTGATCGAAGAGCTGCTCGCGGCCGGTGCTCCGCTGGCGGCGCACTGGTTCGCGGAGCGGCAAGTCGGCCCGGCCATGATGCGCTACGGCAGCGAGGACATGCAGAAGGAGTGGCTGCCGCGCATCGCGCGTGGTGAGGTGTCCTTCGCCATCGGCCTTTCGGAGCCGGACGCGGGTTCCGACCTCGCCGCCGTTCGGACCCGCGCCGAGCCGGTGAACGGTGGCTTCCGCCTCCACGGCACCAAAATCTGGTCGAGCAACGCACACCGATGCGACGCGATCGTCGTGCTGGCGCGGACGTCGGACGAGGGGCGCAAACACGCGGGTCTCACGCAACTGGTGGTCCGGCTGCCCGATCCCACGGTTCGGGTTTCCCCTATCGAGTCAATTGACGGGCAGCACCACTTCAACGAGGTCACTTTCGACGACACCCTGGTCAGCGAGAACGACGTCCTGGGTACGGTGGGTGCCGGCTGGCGGCAGGTCGTCGGGGAACTCGCCTACGAGCGCAGCGGCCCGGAGCGGTACCTCTCAACCATGCCCTTGCTGCGGGCCGTGGTAGCGGAGGCGAACGGCCCACACAGTCATGACCGCGCGATGGCCGACCTGTTGTCCCGAATGAGTACATTGCGGCACATGTCGGCGCAAGTGGCCCGAGCGATGTCCGACGGCAGCGCACCGGATCCGGTCGCCGCCTCAGTGGTGAAGGACCTGGGCACCCGCCTGGAAGTGGAGACAGTCGACTTGGCGCACCGCCTCGCGCGAGAGGTGGACAGCCCATCCCCGCGGCTGATGCGCCTCCTGCGTGAGGCACGCGTGCAGGCGCCCGGCTTCACCATCCGCGGGGGCGCCAGCGAGATTCTGCGCACCATCATTGCCAAGGAGCTGGTGGGATGAGTGGCTGCGACTTCTTCTGGCCCGACGACCCTGATCTAAGGGTCCTCGCGGACAGCGTCAGGGAATCCGTGTCCGCAGCCGAGCGGGGCGCGGTGCTCAGACCGGACGACGACGTGTGGCGGCAATGGCTTGCGATGGAGTTCGATCGCGTGGGACTGCCGGAGCGCTTCGGTGGACCTGGCGGCACCCTGCGCGACGTGGTGACCGTCGAGATGACGCTGGCTGCCGTTCCGGTCAGCCTCCCCGCCCTGTCGATCGCCGTCCTGACGCACGAACTGCTCGGTGAGCTGGACTTCCAGCGCGAGCGTGGGCTCCTGCCCCTCCTGCCCCGGCATCCGGTGCCTGTCGTCGACGGACGGGTGACCGCCCGGGTCGACGGCGTCTGGTGGTATGGCGGAGCCAGCTCGCTGCTGCTCCCGGTCATGCTGAACGACAGCGGTGAGCAGACGTGGTCCCTTGCCCGGCTCGACGTCGAAGAACAGGACGTCGCCGTCTCCGAGAACCTCGCCGGCGAGCCCCGAGCGCGACTGGAGCTTCGGGAACGGTGCGTGACCGTGCTCGGCGCACGGTGGGCACCGTCCCGTTTCCGGGAGGTTCAGGCTACGGCCGTCCTCCTGACCGCCGCGCGGCTGGTGGGGGCGCTCTGCGGCGTCCGGGATCTCACGCTCACCTATGTCGCGCAGCGGCGGCAGTTCGAACGCCCTCTTGCCGCCCTGCCGGTCGTGCAGCAGGGACTTGCCGAGATCGCCGAGCAGGTCAGCGCCGCCCTCGCGGCGCTCGACGTGGCGGCGCACACCGGGCACCCGGGTCAGGCCTTCGCCGCCGGCCATCGGGCCGCGGAGGCGGCGGGAGTGGTCGCCCGCCTGTCCCACCAACTGCACGGCGCCATGGGGACCAGCCGAGAGTATCCGCTGGGCCAGTACACCCGGCGGCTCTGGGCGTGGACCGACGAGACCGACCTGGCCGAGCGTTCCCTGGTCCTGCTGCAGCAGGACGTGGAGGAGCGAACAGACATACAAGGCGACCTTTGGATGGCAGTCGAGGCGCTTCGGGTACCCGGCTGGCCTAGGGATCCGTCGACCACGAACGCAACGAACCGGAGGAGAACGAGATGGGCGACGACTTCGGCAACTTCATCGCCGGGGAGTGGCGCAAGCCCTCGGCGCAGGAGGTGATCGATGTAGAGGACCCTACGACCCTGGAGCGGCTGGCGACTGTTCCCGACTCGTCGGAGAAGGAGGTCGACGAGGCAGTCACAGCGGCTCGCGATGCCTTTGAATCGTGGTCGCGGACCCCGCAGGCGGAGCGTGTCGAGCGGCTGCGCCGCATGGGCGAGCTGATGGATGAGCGCGCCGATGCACTCACCAAGATCATCGTCGCCGATCTCGGCGCACCGACGATGATCGCGAGCAAGGTGCACGTGGGGCTGGCTCGCAGGGTGCTCGCCGACATCGCCGACCGCATGTCCGAGCCGCAGGAGGAACTGCGCATCGGCAGCTCACGGGTATTTCGTGAGCCGTACGGGGTGGTGGGGGCCATCACTCCCTGGAACTACCCGCTCTATCAAGTGATGGCCAAGATCGCTCCGGCACTGGGCGCGGGCTGCACCGTGGTGCTCAAGCCGAGCGAGATAGCTCCTCTCGCGGCCTACGAGCTGACCGCCATCGCGGAGTGGGCGGGTATGCCGGCCGGGGTTCTCAACCTGGTATCCGGGACCGGTCCGGTGGTGGGCGCCGCCCTGGCCGCTCATCCGGGCGTCGACCTGGTGTCGTTCACCGGATCCGTCACCGCCGGTCGTGCCGTGGCAGCCGCCGCCGGGGCCCAGGGCACGCGGACGACCCTGGAACTGGGAGGCAAGTCCGCCGCGGTGGTGCTACCCGATGCCGATCTCCCCCGCGCGGTCAAGGCGACTCTCTCTGACGTGATGCTCAACAGCGGCCAGACATGCCGCGCGCTGACTCGGCTCGTGGTGCACGAGGACCAGTACGACCAGGCTGTTGACGTGCTGGCCCGGGAGACTCCCAAATGGACCGTGGGCGACCCGCGCGATCCCGCGACGCGGCTCGGCCCGCTGGTTTCCGCGGCTCAGCGGGATCGGGTGCGCGGCTACATCGCGCGGGCACTGGGCGACGGCGCGCGCCTGATCGCCGGCTCCGCCGAGTCGCCAGAGACCGATCTGCCCGGCTATTTCATCTCCCCCGCGGTGCTCGGAGGTGTCGAGCGCGATGCCGAGATCGCTCAGGAGGAGGTCTTCGGCCCGGTCCTCGTGGTGCTCACCTACCGTGACGAGGACGATGCGGTCGCGGTCGCCAATGCCACCCAGTACGGGCTCTCCGGAGCGGTGTGGTCGGGGAGCGAGGCACGTGCGGTTGCCGTGGCCCGTCGCCTGCGGACCGGTCAGGTTGACATCAACGGCGGCAGGTTCAACCCGGGCGCCCCCTTCGGCGGCTACCGGAGCTCCGGCTATGGCCGTGAGCTCGGCCCGCTCGGCATTGAGGAGTTCCAGCAGGTCAAGTCGCTGCAGTTCTGATGCGTTCGGTTATTCCCGGCTTCGCCCCGACAAAGGAGAGTTCGATCAAACACCTCAAGGTCCTCAGACACGGTCACGTCAATCACTTCACTCCGGACTACGCCGCGACGTTGCGGGCCCTCACCGAGGGACTCGGAGGGCGCGCGTTCCGCGAGTGGGTGACTCCCGAGGCTGGTTCCGCCAACGCATTGGTGTCGGTGGGACCGCTGTGCGTGGAGGTCTTCGCACCCCGCGGCGCCGACGGACCGATCGCGCAGTGGTTGGCACGCTATCGAGCCGGCTGGCACTCCCTGGAGTGGACCGTACCGGATCTCGCCGAGGCCGCCGCGACTTTGGAGGCCGCGGGCGTACGGATCACCGAGAAGACCGACGACTACCTCTTCACGCACCCCAAGGACCTGGACGGTCTTTCCCTGGAAGTGACCCACCACTTCTTCGATGACGACCCACGGGGAGCCGACGACTGGGACACTGCGCATGGGCTGACGGGGGCCATCCCGTTCGCTGGGCTGCCGCGGATCCTCATTGCCGTCCCCGACTCCGCCTCATCCGCGCGCAAACTTGCCGCGCTGGTCGGCGCCCCGGTGGAGGAGGTCGACCGTTCCGACGTCGGTGGTATCGGGAACGTGATCGCGCTGCCCGACCACTACGTCGAGTACGTCGGACCTGTCCCAGGCGTCGACGGGGCCGTCAAACACCGCCTGGACGTCCAACCACCCGGCATCTGGGCGACCGAGCTACCGGTCGCCGACCTCGCTGCGGCCGGTGCGGCGCTTCCCGAAGCGCTACGAGCGGGCGTTCGTGAGACCGAGTCCGCCCTGTGGCTTTCCCCGGAGGCGAACCACGGCGCGGTCTTCGTCCTGAGGGGGCGGCGCGTATGAGCACAGACATGGGGCGGGCGGTCATGCGTCCGCTGCCGCAGTTCGACCTCGACACCGCCGAGTTCTGGTCTTCCGGGGCCGACGGAGTGCTCCGGATCGCCCGATGCGGCGAGTGCGGGCGTCGCCACCACTTCCCCCAGCCGATATGTCCTGCCTGCCGTAGCAGGGACGTTGCGCTGGAGCCGGTCTCGGGCCGGGCTTACGTGGTGGGCGTCAGCGTGAACCATCAGCCCTGGCTGCCCGGCTTCCCGCCACCGTACGTCGTCGCCATCGTCGCGATCGAAGAAGACCCTTCGGTCCGGCTCACCACGAACATCGTCGGCTGCGACCCCGACAGCGTGGAGGTCGGACAGTGGGTCCGGGTGCGCTTCGAGCAGCATGAGGACGTGTGGTTGCCGCTGTTCGAGCCGGACCCGGACCGGCTCGGAGAGCGAGCTGAGCTCCCGCCCGTGGAGGACCAGCGTCCACACGTGCGACCGCCGGCGTCCTCGCGCAAATTCGAGGACGCGGTCGCCATCACCGGCGTGGGGCAATCGCGCGTCGGGCGCCGTTTGATGGTGCCGCCGCTGTCGCTGACGGTCGACGCCTGTCTGGAGGCGGTGGCCGACGCGGGGCTGTCGCTCTCCGACATCGACGGCCTCTCCACGTATCCGGGAATGGGCCTGGCGGGCGGCTTGTCCGAGGGCGGCATCCTCGCGCTGGAGGAGGCCCTGCGTATCCGGCCGACATGGGTGAACGGGGCGGCGGAAACGATGGGACAGATCGGCTCCATCACCACGGCGATGCTGGCAGTGGCGTCCGGGCTGTGTCGCCATGTGCTCTGCTTCCGGACGGTATGGCAGGCGTCGGAATCTGCCCTGCAGCGAGCCGGACGGATCGCCGCCGACACCGGCCGGGTGTCGGGGATGGCCGCGGCCCGCGCCCCGTTCGGCGCGGTGTCGGCGTCTACCTGGATCGCGATGTCGGCCAGCAGCTACCTGCACCGCTATGGGGTGGACCGGGGAGTGCTGGGACGTATCGCCGTCGTGGAGCGCGAGCACGCGGCGCGCAATCCGGAAGCGGTCTACCGTGACCCGATCACGCTCGACGACTATTTCGACGCACGCCTGGTGAGCACGCCGTTCGGTTTGTACGACTGCGACGTGCCCGTGGACGGTGCGGTGGCTGTGGTCGTCTCCGCGGTCGACGCCGCGCACGACGGCCCCAAGGCTCCGGTGCTTGTCGAGGCCGTCGGCACTCAGGTGACCGAGCGGCTGTCGTGGGACCAGGGCACGCTGTCGCACCTCCCCCAGTCACAGGGGCCTGCCCAGCACCTGTGGTCCCGCACGGATCTCACCCCCGACGACGTGGACGTGGCTTGTCTGTACGACGGCTTCACGTTCAATGCGCTGTCCTGGCTGGAGGGTTTGGGCTTCTGCGGCTACGGCGAGGCCGCGGATTTCATCGGTGACGGAAGCCGAATCCGCCTTGGGGGCACGCTGCCTCTCAACCCGCATGGCGGGCAGTTGTCCGCGGGGCGACTGCACGGATATGGCTTCGTACGTGAGGCGGTCCTGCAACTTCGGGGTGAGGCGACAGGCCGTCAGGTGCATGGAGCCCAGGTGGCGGCGGTGAGTGCCGGCGGCGGTACCCCCGCCGGAGCCATGCTGCTTCGCAAGGCTGACTGAACCCCCTGCAGCCGGTCGGTGCTCCATCGCCGGCCGGCTGCGGGCCCGGGGTCACCTGGGACGCCTGCCCATCGAGTCGAGGCGATGCGCACGTCGGCCATCAGCGCGAGGTCGCATCCGGCGCCGACGGCCGGGCCGTTCACCGCGGCTACCAGTGGCACCTCGAACGCGGTCAGCCGCGCGGCGAGACGCTGGATGCCGGCGCGGTAGCGCCGGCACACCTCGGCGGGGTCGCCGGCGAACATCCCGATCCGCTGCGGCATGTCCTTGACGTTCCCGCCGACGGAGAACGCGGGCCCCGCACCACTGAGTACGACGCATCCGAGGTGATCGTCCGCTTCGGCACGGTGCACAAGATCCAGCAGCCGTTCCAGCATAGGCGTGTCCGTGAGGGGGTTGCGGCTCTCGGGGCGGTGGAGGGTCCACACTTCGACGGGGCCGTCCCGCTCGACCAAGACGTGTTCTTCAGGCTGGCTGTTCTCGGTCTTCTCGTCATTCACGGGAGGTCCTCCTTGATGAGTGGCGGCCGCACATCGCCTATTGCCCTGCCCAACCGTAATTATTACAGTAGGCCTAACTGGAATTGCGATAGGCCAGACCTGGACACCGTAGCCACACTGTGGAGCCTGTCCCTCCTGGGCAGGAAGAGCGAGGAGTTGCATCATGCTGCCGGAAGACCTCCAGATCATCTCGGTCGACGACCACGTCATCGAGCACCCGAGAGTCTGGTTGGACCGGATGCCGGCCAAGTTCCAGGACCAGGCCCCGCGCATCGAGCGCGCGGACGACGGCAACGACTGGTGGATTTACGAGGGGCAGAAGGCGGGCAACTTCGCGCTGAACGCCGTTGCCGGCAAGGACCCCAAGGACTTCGGGATGGACCCGCGCAGCTACGACGACATGCTGACGGGCTGCTACGACATCGCCGAACGGATCCGCGACATGGACCGCGAGGGCGTGTGGGCGCAATTGTGCTTCCCGAACATGGGTGGTTTCGCCGGTCGCGTGTTCTGGCAGTCCAAGGACCGCGAACTTGGTCAGGAGTGCGTGCGCGCCTACAACGACTGGATCCTCGACGAGTGGTGCGCCCACGACCCTGATCGCCAGATCCCCCTGGTGATGCTGCCCTTCTGGGACGTGGAGGCCTCAGTCGCCGAGCTCCAGCGCACCCTGGAGAAGGGCGCCCGCAGCGCGACTTTCCTCGAGGCCCCGCACCGGCTGGGTCTCCCCAGCTTCCACTCCGACCACTGGGACCCGCTGTTCGCGGTGGCGCAAGAGGCCGAGTTCCCGCTCTCGGTGCACTTCGGCTCTGGCGGCGGGGAGCTCACCATGGCGCCCGACGCGAACTACACCGTTTCCATCGCCATGATGGGCATGAACTCCATGGCCGCGATGATCGATCTTCTCCTCTCGCCGGTCTTCCACAAATTCCCCGGTCTCAAGTTCGCGCTTTCCGAAGGCGGCATCGGATGGATGCCCTACGCGCTTGAGCGCGCCGACTACACCTGGACTCGGCACCGTTGGTACAACGACGTGAACAAAGAGGTTCCGCCTTCGGAACTGTTCAAGGATCACATCTACGGCTGTTTCATCTCCGACCACGCCGGCATCGAAATGCGTCATCGGATCGGCGTCGACAACATCATGTTCGAGAGCGACTACCCGCACTCGGACAGCAACTGGCCGCACACCCGCAAGGTGGTCGAGGAGATGATGACCGGCGTTCCCGAGAACGAGGTCCGCAAGATCCTCGAAGACAACGCGCGGATCCTCTACAACTTCCCGCGGAACCCCGAACGGTCACCGGTCGCCTGAGGCTCAGTCGACCGCTGCCACACCCACCTCTTTCTCGCATCGATGACCTCCGGACCGCAACGCAGACGGACGACGACCAGAAACAGCGGCCCGGCGATCGTCTTACCACGGTTTCTCAACAGTCACATCCAGAGAGCTCCCTCGCAGGGCCCGTCTCCTCAGAGACGGGCCCCCCTTTTCGCGTTACCTCAACAGACTCCGGAGGTCCAGGTGAAACGTTCGTTGCAAGGAGCCGCAGTTGTCGGAATCGGACGAACCCGGTACGTCAGGTCGTCCGGGCGGACGACCTTGGCCATGGCTGCCGAGGCGGTCAGGAACGCACTGGCTGATTGCGGCCTGACTGCCGCCGATGTCGACGGCATCACCGCGTTCGGTACCGACCGGCTGCGTCCGAGCGAGGTCGCATATGCCGTTGGCGTAGAGGATCTGGGGTGGTGCCTCAGCGTTTCCGGCGGAGGCAACATCGTGACGGCCACCGTGACCGGAGCAGCCACGGCGATCACCTCAGGCCAGGCGGATGTGGTTGTCGTCTATCGCGTCCTCGGTTCGGACACACGCTATGGGAAGGCGGCCGGTCGGATCGAAGTCCCCGGCGAGGGTCAATTCGCAGGTCCGCAAGGGTATCTCGTGCCACCGCAATGGTTCGCGATGTTCTGTCGCCGGCACCAATACGAATACGGCTCGACAGCCGAGGACCTCGGCGCCATCGCCATACAGAGTCGAACCCACGCATCGCACAACCCCCATGCCGTGGCACGTACGCCGATCACGCTCGATGAGTACATGGAGAGCCGCTGGATCAGCGAGCCGTTCCGCGTGTTCGACTGCTGCTACGAGGTCGACGGCGCTGTGGCGATCGTGCTGACCACGGCAGAACGTGCGAAGCATCTGCCCCATGAGCCGGTGTACATTCTCGGCGCAGCCGACAGCAACCGTTTCGGTGGCTCAGTCGACCAATGGGATGACATGACGTGCATGTACTCTCGCGACACCGCTCCCAGGCTCTGGGCCCGAACCGGACTCAACTGCTCGGACATCGATGTCGCGCTGATGTACGACTGCTTCACCTTCACGCTCATGGCGACCTTCGAGGATTTCGGGTTCTGCCAGAAGGGAGAGGTCGGGGACTACTTCCGCGAGAAGCGAGCCACGTACGGCGGAGATGTCGTCGTCAATCCACATGGCGGGCTCTTGTCCGAGGGCTACATCCATGGGCTCAACCACCACTACGAGGCGGTTCTTCAGCTTCGTGGTGACGCCGAACAGCGGCAGGTGCCCGACGCCCAGACCGCACTGGTCACCTCAGGGGCCGGGCCTTACGGAGGCGCACTGATCTATGGAACGGAGGCGACGCTGTGATCGACGCGGGACCACCCACCGTCCGTCAGAGCACGGATGAGGCTACTTCAAAGGAAGCCGCCAGCGGGCCGGCGATTCCGGACTCCCTGCGATACCCGCCGCAGCCGGTGCCTGATCCCGACACGAAGGCCTTCTGGAAGGCGACGTCCAACGGAAGGCTGGCCGTCTGCCGTTGCCAGTCTTGCGGCAGGTGGATGCATCCGCCGCTCGAACGCTGTCGGGAGTGCGGCAATCCGACGGCGTTCGAAGACGTCGCCGGGACCGGCGTCATCTACTCCTTCATCGTCCAGCGCCAGCCACTCGTGGCCGGGTATGTCGACCAGGTTCCCTACGTCGTGGCTCTGGTTGAGCTGGACGAGCAGCCCGGTCTCCGGCTGCCAACCCGCATCCTGGGAGTCGGCCCGTCTGAAGTCACCTGCGGCATGCGTGTGCAAGCGGAGCTCGTCGACCTGCCCGGCGGTGACTTCAAAATACCCGTTTTCCGCCCCATGGCCGCTCGCCATGCTCACCCCTGACCAGTGATCGACTGTCGATCGGGTGGCGGAGCCGTCTACCACGCGGCCATCCTTGCCCCGATCGCCCCAGAACAAGAGGTGAGCCGGCTCACGCCGGCTCACCTCAAGATCTATCCTAGGAGCCTCGCAGAAGCCAGGACTCGTTGGCAGCCCCGTCGGCAAGCGTCCGCGCCCTGCCGCGTGCCCGAGGTCCTGGTCTGCTCCCGTCACTATCGTCAGCCGGTCTGCCAGGCATCCAGCGGCACGATGAGGTTCTCTCGGCTCACATGACGGCGCCAAGTTCCTTGGCGGCGATGATGTCGTCCCAGCTCATCCCCGCCTCCAGCAGAACCTCCTCGGTGTGCTGGCCCAGCTCGGGCGCATGGGCGGGGCGAGGCGCACGCTCGTCGATCTGGATCGGGTTGGCCACGAAGTGGTACGGCACCCCCGCCGGGTCCGAGGCCTGGACGACATACTCGTTGGCAACGGCCTGTGGGTCACGCAGCACCTCCTGCGGCGACTGGACCACAGCCCAGACGCCCTCCTGGGTGGCGAGCACGCGGCGCCAGTGGTCGAGGTCCTGCTCGGCAAAAATGCGGTTCAGCTCGTCAACCGCCTCGGCGGCATTCTTCACCAGCAAAGCCCCGTCGGCGAACCGCGGGTCTTCGGGAAGGTCGGGGCGGCCGAGCGCATCGCACAGCGGACGCCAGTAGCGGTCCGGCTGGAGCATGACGAGCTGGACCCATCGGTCATCCTTGGTCCGGTATGCATTGGTGATCGGATTCAGCGCCGTCCTGCCGACGCCCATGGGGATGCGGTCCACGTCGAAGAAGTCGGCGGCCATGATGTCGGGAGCCATGGTCCACATGGCCTGGGACAGCAGGGAGACGTCCACGACAGACGGCTCACCGGTACGCTCTCTGCGGTACAGGGCCGCGGCGATGCCTCCGGCCAGCGTCAGACCAGAGGGCAGGTCACCGTACGCGGGGCGCTGCCCCATGGGCCGGGCCGACGGATCGGTGGTGAGAGCGTAGGCCACCGAGCCCCTGGCCATGTACGACGCGGCGTCGAAACCACCGCTCGTGGCCTCGGGGCCACGAGGGCCCAGTCCGGAGCCCCGTGCGTAGATCAGCTTGGGGTTGACCGCGCGGAGATCCTCCACGTCGATGTGAAGCTTACGACGCGCGTCAGGGAGCCAGTTGGTGAGGAACACATCGGCGGTCTCGACGAGCTTGAGCAGCAGCTCTCGGCCGACTTCGTGGCGCAGGTCGAGTCCGACGCTGCGCTTGCCCCGGTTGCCCAGCTCCAACATGAAGTCCAACGGGGTCTTGCCCTTGCCCGGCGCGAGCCCGCCGACGACCAGCGCACGCCCGGGGTCACCTCCCTGCGGATGCTCGATCTTGATTACGTCAGCGCCCCAGTCCGCCAAGGCCACTCCCGTGGACGGGACGAAAGTCCAGGACGCAAGCTCGATCACCCGGACACCTGAAAGCACGTCGGTCATGTGAACCACCTCTGGGCCGTGCGGCACAAGGCCGCGCTCGGGGCGAGAGCAGCGCGGTCGTTCCTGATGGGCCTAGGGACCGGGAAGCTCGGTGCGCCCGTTGTAGCGTTCTATCGTAGTGACTACTGTATGGCTCACTATAAGGCTGTGCAATGGGACCGCCTCGATCGCGTTCGCATGGATCGGGGCTCGGTGGAAGGAGGCGGGCAGCCGCGATGAACACTCTGATGCTGCTGGACATGGCCGTGTCGGGATTTGGGGACCGGGTGGCCCTCGGATCCCGCCGGAACGGCATCACCTACGCACAGCTGCGGGGCGCGGCCGCCGCTGGAGCGAAGCTGATCAGGGAAGGGGGCCGGCGGACTGTCGTGTTCGTGGGTGAGAACGGCCCAGCCTTCCCGCTCGCGATGTTCGCCGCCGCCGCAGCGAACGTGCCGTTCCTGCCGCTGAACTACCGGCTCGCGCCGGAGGCCATCGCCGACGCTCTGGCCAAGCACGATGCCCCGCTGCTCATCGCTGGCGAGAAGATCGCGGCGCTGGCCGGCGAGGAGGTGACATGGATCCCGCTCACAGACTGGCCCGCCCGCTGCCTGGCCGAATCCGAGCTCGACCTGCCGGTCGAGTTCGCAGACGCCGACGACGTGGCCGTCCTGCTGCAAACCAGCGGCACCACCTCGGCGCCCAAGAGCGCGGTACTGCGCCATCGCCACCTGGCGTCGTACGCGCTGGGCACAGTGGAGTTCGGCGCCGCGGACGCGGACGAGGCGACGCTGGTCGCGGTCCCGCCGTACCACATCGCGGCGGTGGCGAACCTGCTGACCAATCTGTACGCCGGCCGCCGCATCGTCTACTTGGACGCCTTCTCCCCCACCGGCTGGCTCGACATCGTACGGGGTGAGGGGATCACTCACACCATGGTCGTGCCGACCATGCTTGCCCGGATCGTGAATGAGCTGGAACTCACTGGTGCCACCGCTCCCGGCTCACTGCGCTCTTTGTCGTACGGCGGAGCCAAGATGCCGCGCCCTGTGATCGAAAAGGCGCTGCACTTGTTCCCCGGCACCGACTTCGTCAACGCGTACGGCCTGACCGAGACGTCGTCATCGATCGCGGTGCTGTTCCCCGAGGACCACCGCGCGGCCGCCGCCTCCAATGATCCGGCAGTACGGGCGAGGCTGGGGTCAGTCGGGCGTCCGCTGCCGGGAATCACGATCGAGATCCGCGACGATCGGGGCGAAATCTGCCCGCCGAACGTTCCAGGTGAGATCTGGGTACGTGGCGCGCAGGTCGCCGGAGAGTACCTGGAGTCCGGCACGCTGCTGGACGCGGACGGGTGGTTCGCCACTCGGGACCACGGCCACGTTGACGAGGAGGGCTACCTGTTCGTCGGGGGCAGGTCGGACGACACGATTATCCGCGGCGGGGAGAACATCGCGCCGGCCGAGGTGGAGGACGTGATCCTGGATCATCCCGCGGTGGCGGAGGTCGCCGTCGCCGGTGTGGACGACGACGAGTGGGGTCATCGCATCGTGGCGTTCGTCGTCACCAAATCGGGACAGCCTGTCGATCCCCAGGACATCCGCGAGTGGGTGCGGGCGCGGCTGCGTAGTTCTCGCACGCCGGACGAGGTGCTGTTCCTCAGCGAGCTGCCCCAGACCGCGACCGGCAAGATCCTGCGCAGGGAACTGGTGAAGCTGGCCGCGGGGTGACGACGTCGAGCTGGCTACCCCGGCATGCCGGGGTAGCCACTGTCGAGGGCCGGGCGACGGGTCCCGCTACCCGGCCGATCCGTCGTTCCGCCCTCTTCCTCACGGCCTGGCAGCGCGCCCGATGCGTGGCGCTTAATGGGAGCTCCCGGCCCGCGCAGATCACCCACCTCCCAGGGGATGACCCGACAGCCAGTAAATCTTCCCGAATGAATTACAGTATGCTCTATCAACATTACTCGGCGAGCTGGAGTAAGGGGCAATCGTCATCGCCTCGCACCTTGTCCTGACCGATCGGTGCGGGTGGGCGAAACGAACGGCCCGGCGACCTGCCCTTGACAGAGTCTCGGAGCGCCAGACGCGGTGGCAGCGAGGAGGAACTGGACGTGGAAGCGACGGACGTGGCATTGCTCACCATCAGGGTGTGCGTGGGACTCACCTTGGTGGCGCATGGCCTCAATCACGCCTTCGGCGGTGGCAAGATCGCCGGAACCGCTCGCTGGTTCGAAGGGCTCGGGCTACGGCCGGGCATCGTGCACGCCTGGTCTAGCGTGCTCGCCGAGCTGGCCGCCGGACTGGGCCTCGCGTTCGGCCTTCTCACCCCGCTGGCTTGTGCTGCCGGAATCGGCGTGATGACGGTGGCCGGAGTCATCTCTCATCGGCGTAACGGGTTCTTCGTGTTCAAGGACGGCTACGAGTACGTTCTGATGATCGCGGTGCTCTGCGCCGCCGTTGCGGTGGCCGGTCCTGGAGCCGCCTCGATCGACAACGCGCTCGGCCTTCAGATGGCCGGGGTGAGCGGCTTGGCCGTGGCGGTGGGCCTCGGGTTGGTGGGCGCCGGGCTGCTGCTCGCCCTGGCCTGGCGCCCCACCCCGCCCAAGACCGAAGCCGGCGGCAAGTGACGGCCAGACCTCCCGAAACCGAAGGGGACGATCTATGCCACAACGCTTGCCCGGCTATCCCAGGTCCGGAAGCACTGCATGCCGAAATAGTTTCGGTAAGAGTATCGGTATGGTTGTCATCTGTGATGGTCGCACATGTGCCCGGCCTGACAGGTCGCGGCCGGACGCGGTTGTGAAGAGAGAGCGAACATGACGATGACCGAAAGAGCGACGGCGCTGAACACGCCACCAGTGCCGGTGCCCACCGCGATCACCGAGTTCTTCTGGGAGGGTGTGCGGTCCGGAGAACTGCGGATCCTACGCTGCCAGGCGTGTGAGTACTTCGTGCACTATCCACGCCCGTTGTGCAACAAGTGCGGATCCACCGACCTCGCACCGGAGCGGGTCTCCGGACGGGCCATCGTCTACAGCTACACCTGGGCGGTTCAGGCCTTTCACCCCTACTTCAAGGACCGCGTGCCGTACAACGTCGCGGTAGTCGAGCTGGTTGAGCAAGCAGGGCTGCGGATGACCACCAACATCGTGGACTGCCCACCGGAGGCCCTGCGTACGGGCATGGAAGTCCAGGTCGTTTTCCGGCAGGTCGGTCCCGAGCTGGTCCTGCCGCTGTTCCGGCCGGCCCCTGTGGGTACTCCGGTCTCCGCATCGAACGAGGAGAAGCGATGAAGGGCAACGACCGGGTCGCCGCAGTCGGCGTGGGCTACTCGACCACCGGGCGGCGTACCGGCCTGACCTCCTGGCAGCTCGCGATCCAGGCGGCCACGGCCGCGCTCGCGGACGCCGGCATGACGGCCAAGGACCTCGACGGCGTCGCGCTCCTGTGGGGTGTGGCAGGGCCCGCGCCGGAGGGCCTCGACGTGGTCGATCCGCAGGACCTCGGCTACATGCTCGGTGTCGAGGAGCTCAACTGGTATGGCACCGCGGGGCCGTCCTACATCGGGCCCGCGCTGCAGGCCGTCGCCGCGATCAAGGCCGGATTCTGCCATACCGTGCTGACCCTGCGGATCATCAACCAAGCGGTCAGCGCGAAGGACCGGATGGCAGGCCTGACAGAGCCGACCCCGGCCGCCGGCGACAGCCAGTTCACCGCGCCGTTCGGCTCGGTCTCGCCCGTGCAATCGGTCGCGGCGCTCCCGGCCCGGAGACACATGGACCTCTTCGGCACCACGGAAGCCCAGTTCGGTGCGCATGTCGTGGCGCAGCGCCACCACGCGAGCATGAACGATGACGCTATCTTCCGTGACCCGCTGACCGTGGACGACTACCTCGCCGCAAGGTATATCAGCACGCCGGTGCGGGTGCTCGACTGCGACTATCCGGTGGACTCGGCGTCTGCGGTCATCTTCACCAGCGGCGAGCGGGCGCGCAACTGGCAGAAGAAGCCGGTATACGTTGACTCGGCGGCCTATTCGTCCGTGAAGTACATGACCTTCGAAAACCTCGACGACTTCACGCAGTCGTCGCCGTTCCACGCGGGCCGCGAGCTGTGGAAGCGTACGGATCTGCGTCCGGAGGACGTGGACTGCGCCCAGCTCTACGACGGATTCACCATCATCGTGTTTCAGTGGCTGGAGGCGCTCGGATTCTGCGGGCTCGGCGAGTCGGGCCCGTTCGTGGAAGCCGGGCACACTCGGCTCGGTGGCAGAATCCCGGTGAACACCGATGGCGGTGCGTGCAATGTGGGCCGCAGGCACGGGGCGAACTTCTGCATCGAGGCGATCCGTCAGCTTCGCGGCGAGTGTGGGGATCGCCAGGTCCCGGGAGCCGAGGTGGCGGTGTGGGCCAACGCGACCGGCCCGTTCTCCGGTGCCATGTTGATGACAGCGTCGTAGTTCCGGAGACGGTCGTCCCGTGGGTTCGCCGGATCCACGGGACGACCGTCTCCGTTTCCCAGAAGACCGGTTCCGAAGGCCACCCGTGGCCGCGCGACTGCCTTAGGTTTGCGCTCGAGCCCGGGCGAGTTGCCGGCCCAGGCCCTCGATGACAGTTGTCAAACCTGCTTCGAAGTCGTCGTCCGTGGCGAAACTGTCCGACCAGTACTCAGCTGCCTGGGACATGACCGGCATGGTCTCCGGATCGGCCAGGGCCGCCAGCACCTTCCGCCCATGATCGTCCGCGGACTGTCCTGCCGCCGTGTACAGCCGATTCTGCAACACGCAACCCCTGGTGTAGACGGACAGCGTCTTGTAGGCACGGACGGCCTCACGTATCGGGAAGCCGGCGTCCACCAGCACCTTCAGCTCCCGCTCCAACCGCCTGAAGAAGAGCTCCTTGGCCCGCTCCGAACGCATCGGCGCTCGCAGCACGATGAGGTCGCACAGGGCGGGGTGCTCGATGAAGACCCGCCGGAAAGCATGGAAATAGTGCCGCAGGTGGTCGTCCCAGGCGTAGCCGGTGAACGTGGGCATTATCTCGTCGAACTGGATAGCGGCCTGCTCGACCAGCGCGTCGATCAACTCTTCCTTGCTACGGAAGTACCAGTAGATGCTGGTGACGCCGACACCGAGATGGCGGGCGAGCTTGGGCATGCTCAGCTCGTCGACGCTCTCCATCTCAACAAGCTCGAAAGCTTTGGTGAGGATCTCGTCACTGCTCAACGACCCCCGTGGCCGACGGGTCACCCCTCCGGCCCTTGCCTTCGTCTGCCCTGCTCTCGGCGACATACGGATCTCCCAGCAGTGAGCCTTACAGTTACTATTACCGAAGCCATCTTACGCCGATCTGCCGCTCTTCGAGGGCGGAAATCTACACCCGAGCACCATCCGACCGCCCCTGAAAGGGCCAGATGGACAGGGGCCTCTTCCGGCCGCACTCCTCGCCAGGCGCGGCGAAATCGCTCTTCTTCCACGCCTGCCCGCCAACTACCGTATACCTTACGATAAGGGTTGCTGCAAGCATCGGCAGCACTTCTCCATGGCAACATCACATCCACGACTTCCGCTCCGGGCGAACCACGCCCGCCGAGGCGGCAAAAAGAGGGCCACACGGGCGAACCGGGCCGGCACTGCGACAGCCTGCGCGGCGGATGGCGGTTGCACATCTCGCCCGATCAGCACCGGTCTCGGACAGAGACTTCCTGCCAACTCTTCGAGATGAACCCCGCTGGCCGCTTGAAAAGATGGGTAGTGACAAGATGTCCAGTTATAAGTACCGTAAGCCTTACGAACCGATTGACGGCAGGCGTCTCGCCTGGAGCCTGGTTCTTTGGTGACCCATGCGGTCGGCCGGGTGGAGTCCCGCCGTCTCGCGTGCCCTTCGCGCCCAAAGTCCTTCAGAAGGAGGATCCCGTTGCTTCCCGAAGACGCGAAAATCATCTCCGTTGATGATCATGTGATCGAGCACAGGCGGGTCTGGCTCGACCGGCTCCCGAGCAAGTACCGGGATGTCGCGCCCCGGATCGAACGCGTCGCCGACGGCAATGACTGGTGGATCTACGAGGGAGAGAAGGCGGGGAACTTCGCCCTCAACGCCGTCGCGGGCAAGCGCCCCGAGGAGTACGGTATGGACCCCCGCTCCTACGACGACATGCTCCCCGGCTGTCACAAGATCGAGGACCGGATCCGGGACATGGACACCGAGGGAGTCTGGGCTCAGCTCTGCTTCCCGAACATGGGCGGCTTCGCCGGCACCGTCTTCTCCAAGTCCAAGGACATGGAGCTGGCGAAGCTCTGTGTGCAGGCGTACAACGATTTCATTCTCGACGAGTGGTGCGCGTATGCGCCCGAGCGCCAGATCCCGCTCGTCATGGTGCCGTGGTGGGACGTCGAGGCGTCGGTCGCTGAGGTGTACCGGACGGCGGCGAAGGGGGCGAAGTCGTTCACCTTCATCGAGCTGCCGCACCGGCTGGGCTTGCCTTCCTGGCACACCGACCACTGGGACCCGCTGCTCGCCGCGGCCCAGGAGACCGACATGCCGATCTCGCTGCACTTCGGCTCCGGCGGTGCCCCGAACGTATCGCCCGAGGGTGGCTCGACGAACTTCACCGTCGCGATCTCGCTGTTCGGCCTGAACTCCATGTCTGCCACCGCGGAGTTGCTGCTGTCTCCCGTGTTCCACAAGTTCCCGAACCTGAAGATCGCTCTGTCAGAGGGCGGCATCGGCTGGATGCCGTACATGCTGGAGCGGATCGACTTCGTGTGGGAGCGCCACCGCTGGTACAACGACGTCAACCGCGAGGTCCGGCCGTCCGACCTGTTCCGCAAGCACATCTACGGCTGCTTCATCTCCGACTATGCCGGGATCGCGAACCGGCACCTGATCGGCGTCGACAACATCATGTTCGAGAGCGACTACCCGCACTCGGACAGCAACTGGCCGAACACTCGCAAGATCCTTGCCGAGGCGCTGCTGGATGTGCCGGATGACGAGGCTCGCAAGATGGTCGAGCTGAACGCCCGCCGCGTGTACAACTTCCCGGCCTGACCCTCGCCTCGGTGGAGCGGGTCCGGTCCTGGAGACTCACGGACCCGCTCCCTCCGATCCACTCGGAGTGGGGCGCACTGCAGGATCCCCGGCGCAACCCCTCGTCCTCGTGGGAGTGACGAGGGGTTGTTTCCTACCAGCAGGCGCGGATGCACCGGAAGGCTCAGGGGACAGGGATTCCCAGTTCGGCGAGCACCTGCGCCGTGTCTTCGCCGCTGGCCGGCGCGGTACCGGTGACCGGGCGCGGTAGCGGATCCGCCACCTCCACCGGGCCAAGCCCCGTCTCCACAACCCATGTGGCGCCACACCTGCGCGCTGCTGTCGAAGGTGTGCCCGGTACGCCGTTCGGATCCAGGGAAGCGGCGCACACGTCGGCCATCGCCACGTCCCACAACACACCCGAGCCGTCGCAGGGAGCGCTCGCTGCCAGCACTGCGGCAGCTAGCCCGGTCAGCGGATCGGCGATCGCATCGCCGCAGAAAAGCGGGCGTCCCTCGTCGTCGTACGCCAGAACCCCGCTCGCCGCTGCCACGTCGTCGCCGAAACCGACCCGGCTCACTGACCTCCCGTATGCGGTGATGGAGATCCAGATGGTCCCGGAGGCCACTGCCTCGTGCGCGTCCAGACCGAACCCGGCCAGCGCGCGCGGACGCGACGCCTCGATGACAATATCGGCGGCTTCCACCAGCCGGGCCATCGCACGTCGTCCAGCCGGTGTATCCGGATCGAGCACGACTGAGCGATGTCCAGCGTGCAGCAGCCGGTAGAAGTCGCTGTTGCCCTGCCGTGCGCCGTCCGGCCGCCGAGGCGTCTCGACCTTGACGATCCGAGCCCCCGCGAGACCAAGCAGGTGTGCACAGAGCGGCCCCGCCCACAATGCGCTGAAGTCGACCACGAGCAGATCGCGCAGCGGTCGCCCGCCTGGCCCGGGTCTCGGGAGCGCGGCCGGTGGGGCGGGCTGCCGCACTGGTCCGGCGGCCACCCCGAGCAACTGGGCGCGCTCGGCGAGTTCCTCCCCGGTATGCCGGCGCAGCCAATGGGCGACCGCGGGCCACGGGTCATCGCCGACCTCGGCGCAGACCAGCGCGCCGAGCAGCGCCGGGTCGTCCGGCCGTGCACAGGAGACCGCCGCCCAGCCGTCCGCTGTGGGCAGCAACCGGCACGAGCCCCCGACCGACACCCTGCCGCCCCTGCGGCGGCCGGTGAAGGCGGCCCGCTCAGACAGCAGCCGGGCACCGTCCAACGGTACGGACGTCAGCTCGGTGAATCGGTGGGCCAGCTCGCGTGCCAGGGTGGCGGTTCGTCCGGACGGCGCCAGCGGTGGCCCGTCCGGGTGGCCGGTGAGCGGCATGAGGCCGCTGCGGGCCCAGTCGGCCAGCGGGTCATCGGTGCGCCGCGACAGGTCCTCCCACACATCCTTCAGCACACACGAAGGATACACTTCTAAAATTTGCAGAATAGCGTATTTGCACTGTTCACGGCCGTGTGCCGGCCGTTGCAGAGGCGAGAGGCGGCGCATGATGAATCTCCCCCTCCCCTCCGGCGTCCAGCGACTGTCCGTCGCTGAGCTGGCCGCGAGTCTCCCCGGGCTCTGCGTCGGCGGGGCGCTGCTCGACTCCTCCGGCGGCGTGCGGGATCCGCTCGCCGTTGTGGAGCTGACCGGCGGCGATGACGTGGCGACTGTTCGGAGAGCGACGGAGCGTGCCCTTTCCTGCGACCGCATGCTTGCCGGGATTGCCGCGAAGCCGCTGCCTCCCCTATACGACGAGCTGATCGAGGCCCTCGATCTGACGCTGATCGGTCCGGAGGCGGGGCGAGCGAGCCATGCGTGCCTGGCTGTCCCAGACCTCGGTGAGGGGCTGAACGTTCTGGCGCATGCCGTCCTGGACAACCCGCAGGCGTCCTTGCTGTTCGCAAATGTGCTGAGGATGACCGAGTCCATGCCCATACCTTCCGCACTGGATGCCGAGTCCCTCGCGTACTCGACGCTGCTGGGCGGACCGGAGTTCCGCCGCTGGCTGGAGGGACGGCGGCGCAAGCCGGTGCCGGACCCGCCGGCACCCCCAGTGCTCGCCGAGCGGGTCGGCGACTCGTTGCAGATCAGGCTCAACCGCCCGGAACGGCGCAACGCATACGGCAGGGCACTGCGCGACGCGTTGGTGGAGAATCTGCTCCCGGCGATCGTGGACGATGGCATCACCCGGGTAGTCGTCACGGGAGCCGGGCCTTCCTTCTGCTCCGGTGGCGATTTGGATGAGTTCGGCCTGGCACCGGATCCGGTGACCGCTCATCTGGTGCGCACCAGGGGCGGCGCGGGGCGGTTGTTCCACCACCTGGCCGACCGGCTCGAAGTTCGGGTGCACGGCAGTTGCGTCGGTGCGGGTATTGAGTTGCCTGCCTTCGCCGGGCGAGTGGTCGCCGCTCCGGGCACGACTTTCCGGTTGCCCGAAGTGAGCATGGGCCTGATCCCCGGCGCGGGGGGCACCGTGAGCATTCCGCGGCGGATAGGCCGGTGGCGGACGCTCCATTTCGCGGTTACCGGGTCTCTCCTCGACGTGGAGACCGCGCTGGCCTGGGGGCTGGTGGACGAGATCGCCACTCTCTGAGGTCCGGCGGCGGAAATCACCGCGACACCTCCCAGAAAATGCGCCAGAACGTCGAGCGCGCGGCCCCATAGCGGGGCCGCGCGCTCGACGAGGGACTGATTGTCCCGTTCTCCCACGTGCTCCGATGTCAATCGGAGGCCGGCAGCGGCTTGGCGGTCTGGACCGACAGGACCTCCCCGTCCAGCACCAGCGGACCGCCGCCCGCCTTGACGCACAGCAACTCGATCCGGCGCGCCTCGTCGGAGTAACGCTTGCCGAGCACGATGTCGGGGGCGGCGGGACCGCCGGTGACCGCCACGTCGACCTTCTCGTCCGCTCGGGCCATGGGCTGACCGCCGCAGCGCAGTTCCACGTCTTCCCCAGGCGCGCGGATGACGATGACCTCGGTCGTGCACACCCGGCTGCGCAGGCGGTCGCCCGCCTTAACCAATCCCATCCTTAGTCTCTCCCTGACCCCTTGGCACTGGGTTTCCTTCACAGGCAGTGCGCCCAGTGCGGAAACCTACTATCGAAAGCAATACGATAGTTCTTACAGTAGCTGACGGAAAGGCGGCGGGTAAACACTTGAGGCCGACTTCCGGGCTCCGGGATACCACGGCATCCCGCCTGATCAGCCCCCCTGTCGCACGCCCCAGGCATGCTTCAGCAGAGACTCGACCAGACCGAGCAGCGGACGATGGTCGGGGTTCCACAGGTCGTGCCCCAAGCCCTCCAGCGTGTGGATTTCCACCTCTGGTAGCGCCGCCCGATAACGGTCGACCATCTCCTCGCTCACCAGGACACTGCGGCGCGTGCCCCGTACCACGAAGAACGGGCTGCGCAACTCGCCCAGCCGGTCCCACATCTGCCGCTCGGCCGCCTCACGCTGCAAGGCGCGCACGGCGTGCGGCGCGATCCGCTCAGGGATGGGCACACCGCGCAGGACGCGGGTGAGCGCCTCGGCCGGCCAGGTCTCCGGCAGGGCGAGGTGCACAGCTCCGTAATCTCCCGCGAGGAACCCGCGTACCCGCTCGGGATGGCGCAACGCGTACCCGAGGCCGTAACTCGTCCCACGCGAAATCGCGATGACGGTGAACTCCCGCAGCCCGGCCGTCTCGACCACCGTCTCCAGGTCGTTCACGTGGTCGTCCAGGTCGTACCCGGAGGCCGGCACGTCACTCGGCCCCCGGCCGCGCAGGTCGGCGGCCACCACCCTGCGCGGGGCCAGGGACTCGATCAACCAGGTGTACTCCCGGGCCAGCTCACCGAAGCCGGGCACCACGAGCACCGCGCCGCCGGAAGCGTCGTCCCCGCCGCCCTCCACGTAATGCAGCCGTACGCCGCCGTTCGACGCCCATCCGCTGCGTACGGTCTGGTGGGCGACAGGTGTGGGCCTCACGAGAGGTTCGGGTCACGGGGCAGCTTGAGCAGCCGCTCTGCGATGACATTGCGGCCGATCTCCGAGGTGCCGCCCGCGATGGTGAGGCACCGGTCGAAGAGGTACTCGAAGACGATTTCCGGCTCGCCGTCGCTCACCGCAGCGGTTCCCGCGATCCGTAGCCCGAGTTCTGAGACCCGCTGAGCGTGCTCGGCCGAGAGCAGCTTGGTGATGTTGCCTTCCGGGCCGGGGCCGCCGCCGGCGACCGCCCGGGCAGCCTGGCGCAGGTTGAGCAGCCGCATGGCCTGCTCCTCTGCGACCAGCCGGGCCACGGCGCGTCCCTCGGCCACATCGCCGGGCAGGCGCCTGTCGAGCAGCGACAGCAGGTCCGGCGCGGACAGCCCCTCACGACTGCCGCCCCCAATGGTCACCCGCTCGTTGCCCAGCGTGGCCCTGGCGACGGTCCAGCCCTGGTTGACCTCGCCGACCACGTCGGAGTCGGGGACGAACACGTCGTTGAGGAAGACCTCGTTGAAGAGCGCCTCACCAGTGATCTCGCGAAGCGGCCGGACGTCCACCCCGGGGGCGTGCATGTCGATCACCATGGCGGTGATGCCCTTGTGCTTGGGCGCGTCGGGGTCGGTGCGCACCGTCGCCAGGCCGCGGTTGCAGTTCTGCGCTCCACTGGTCCACACCTTCTGGCCGGTGACCCGCCAGCCGCCCTCCACCTTGGTCGCCCTGGTTTGCACGGCCGCCGCGTCGGAGCCCGCGCCCGGCTCGGAGAAGAGCTGGCACCAGACCAGCTCGCCGCGCAGGCTCGGCCCGACCCACCGTTCGACCTGCTCAGGTGTGCCCTGCTGAACGAGGGTGAGGACCACCCAGCCGCCGATGCCGAGGTTCGGGATCTCGACGCCGGTCAGCTCCTCCTCGATGACGAGTTGTTCGACGGCACCGGCGCCCCGGCCCCACGGCTTCGGCCAGTGCGGCACCAGATATCCAGACTCGACCAGGGCCGGACGGCGCTCTTCCTCCGGCAACGCAGCGTACCGCTCGGCGAACGCCCGGGCGTCAGCGCGGAAGTCCTTCGCCTCCTCCGGCAGATCAAGGCTGTAGGAGCGGCGGACCCCGGCGCGGGTAAGCCGCACGATCTCATCCTCCGCAACGGACACCGGGCCGAACAGCGCGGCCGTCGCGACGGCCCGCCGCAGAAACAGATGGGCGTCGTGTTCCCAGGTGAAGCCGATACCGCCGTGGAGCTGGATGTTGGTCTGCGCGTTGCGCACCGCCGCGTCCAGCGCGATCGACGCGGCGACGGCGGAGGCCAGGTCCGACTGGTCGCCCCCCTGGCTGCCTGCGGCGAAAGCACGAGCCGAGTCCCAGGACACCGCGGTCGCCAGCTCCGCGGCGACCAGCATGTTAGCCGCGTGATGCTTGACCGCCTGGAAGGTGCCGATCGGCCGGCCGAACTGCACTCGGATCTTCGCGTACTCGGTCGCCATCTCGACGCAAGCGTGCGCGATGCCCGCGGCCTCCGCGGCCGTCAGCGCCCGTACCAGCCGCAGTCCCACGGTGCGGGCGCCCGGCAGCACCCGGGCGTCGTCGATCGCGACGCCCTCCAGAGACACCGCCGCCACCCGACGGGTCGGGTCGATGCCGTTCGACGGCACGACCGTCACGCCGGGGGCCTCGGCGTCCACCACCACCAGGTCGTCGCCAGCTGCGAGGACCAGCAACGCGCCGGGGAGATGACCGCCAAGCACGAGACCGGCGTCCCCGCTGTACGTCCCCGAGGCATTCTTGGCCAGGCCCCCATCCAAGCCGAGCGCGCCGGGCCGCGAGCCGTCGGCGAGGCTGGGCAGCACCTCCCGGCAGAGCGCGGGCGAGCCCGCCGCCGCTACCACCCCGGACGCGAGCACCGTGGGCAGGAATGGCCCGGGGACCACCTCGCGGGCCAGCTCCTCCAGGACCACGGCCAGCTCGGGAACCCCATAGCCCTGCCCGCCGTACTCCTCGGGGAGATGCAGGCCGAGCCAGCCCAACTCGCAGAGTTGCTTCCAATACGGCGGGACCGGCTCCGCTCCGTCGTCGAGTCGCTCCCGAGCCGCCGCACGCGCGTTCTGGTCCGTGAGGAACGCGCGCGCGACCTCGGCCAGCGTGCGGTGGTCATCCGTAATCGCCAGGGCCATGTGCTTCTCCATTTCATGGTTCACGACGTCAGCACCGGAGGCTGAACTCACTCCCACAAGCATTACCGTATGCTTTTCGAGTAGTGCACACAACATCGGATTCAGCGGACGCGGCACAGCCCGCGTCCACAGCCGGGCAACCGACACGGAGGTCCCCATGGCGTCTCCCTCAAGGCCACTGCCACTCCTCAACGAACTGGGGCCGCGTCCGAAGAATCCTCACCAGGGGACGCCCCCGCGGAAACCGGGATCCGTTCGCCGGACCAGTCACCTCAACATGACCTGGCCGGGCGGACTGGAGAACGACACGCACATCGACGCGGCAGCGCGTGACCTTGTCACCGACGCGGCGGCGAACCCGCACACCGTGGCGGAGGCCACCCTGCACGTGACCATGGACCGCGGGCGTACCCTCACCCGACTGAGCAGCACACCGAATCGGGATGAACTCGGGGAACTGGCCGGAAAAGGCGGCGGCAGCGGCTACCGGGCCCGGCTGCAGATCTTGCTACCGGATGAACTGGCTCAGGGCACTCCACTGTACTTCCTACTCGATGACCTGCCAGGGGTGACCCTCGTCGGCCCGACCGCCTGGTCGCTGTGGCCTGAGGGAATGGCGGAGCACACCAGCCGTCCCCCGAGCAGCACCGCGCAGCGCATGCAGAACGTCTGCGCGGGATTCCGCTCCGATGGACTGCCGATCAGGCAACTGATCAACGGAGGTAACCCTCATCACGACCTGGTCCCCGCCCTCGACCTGGCCCAGCCGGACGATCCGGCGGCCTGGCACCCGATCCCCGGGCCACCGGTTGGCTCGGCCATGTTCAGACGCCGCCGGCGGGTGGACGTCAGTGCGGGCGACGGAAAAGTATGGGTGAACTCGCTATTCCGGGACAGCATGTGGAGCCCCGAGCGAGTCGAGATGGTCATCCACGAGTATGGCCTGCACGCCACCGTGGATCTCGAGACGATGCGGGTGTCTGCGATCAGTGCCGATCCGCGGGTGCTTCCGTTCCAGACCTGCCCGGCCGCGGCCGCAAATGTGGACCTGCTCCTGGGCGAGCCCGTGCGCACTCTGCGGCACCGGGTGCGTGAGCTGGTGATCGGCACCGATGGCTGCACTCACCTCAACGACGCACTCCGCTCGCTCGCCGAGGTCCCTGTGCTGCTCCAACATCGGCTGACGGTGGACGAGCAGGAATTGCCGTAGACGAGCAGGCCCATGTTGGGCGGGTGTGGCTCGCATGCAGCAGGGGTTGTCCGTGGCCATGCAAGAAGTAGATATGTCGGCGACGAGCACGCCTGGGAGCTCCGCCGCCTTCTCCTCGCGGTCACGCCCATGCCCGCCCCGGGAGCACGGCTGCGGCACGCGCTGGCCTGGTCCGCTGGAGACGCCGCCGTTGCCCGCGTCTGTCACCGAGCCCGGCACTCTTCCGCCAGCCCCCGTCGAAGCAGGGCTTTCCCAGAGTCGCGGCGATCTACGACTGAAGGATCTGACCAGCTGCCGTAACCGGCAGGCGTACCTCAGCCGAGCTCTCCAGGTCCATCACGCGCAATCTTCTCCGTGGTGGGTTTCTCCTGGCAGGTACGCAGTCGCCCCCAGACCTGCCACCGATCCGCAACTGAGCTTGGCCGCTGCGGATGCGGTGGGGCCTGGCTGGGGACTCCGCCGCGTCAAGTGTGTGTTGCTGGCCCAATGGTGTACGAGCAAGAGCGTCGTGTCGAGATGTGCGCTCGGGCGCTGCGACGGCAACTGCAGGCGTAGCGGTTGTTGGCGGCGGCCGAGTCGGTCCTGACGAGCTCATCCGGTCGTGATGTCCGGACTGTAGGCGGCGCATTTGCGACTGAAAGGCTTCCCCGCCCTCATGATCGTTACTGACGATAGCCCGAAAGATCCTGAAAGCTGTACATCGTAGATTTCCGCTACTGCCACACATGGCTCCCTTTCATGGGGGACCGTAGGGGGACCGGTAGTCTCGGACACTCGCGTTTCAGGACGGCGTTTCCGACACCCTCCGGTCCACCCACGACGTGTTTACCTGCGAGAACATCAGAGGACGTGAAGGCCTGACATCACCCGACACGCTGATCCACAGACTCATAATCCGTGGGTCGTGGGTTCAAGTCCCACCCGCCCTACCCACCTCACCAGGTACGAGGCACCCTATCCCGCTTCCGCGGGCGGGGGAAGCGGCGCTTGGGGGACCGAAGGGGGACC
>Ga0079224_100001109_pt1 | contig 29751 bp, 27 predicted proteins | sample Stecom2015_FD_80414 | JGI IMG/M metagenome (GOLD analysis project Ga0079224, IMG submission 80414) | Agricultural soil microbial communities from Utah to study Nitrogen management - Steer compost 2015 | ecosystem: Environmental > Terrestrial > Soil > Agricultural land | place: USA: Utah... | reverse complement strand
CCTACGGGCTACAGGCCGATCAAAGGATCGGGAAATTCTATGGAGAGGTATGAAATTGGGGCAATGGATGTTCCATCCCAATTTTTAATTTTTCATTTACAATATTAAATTATTTTCGATGGCAAACCATAAGTCAGCATTAAAGAGGATCAGAAGGAACGAATCAGTTCGCTTACGCAACAGATATCAGCACAAAACCGTGCGTAACGCAATCAAGAAATTGCGCAATGAGGAGGACAAGAAGGCCGCTGAGGCCCTATTACCCACAGTGGTAGGGATGATCGACAAGTTGGCTAAGAGAAACATCATCCACAACAACAAGGCTTCCAACCTCAAAAGCAATTTGATGGGCAGGATCGCAGCCATGTAAGGCCGACCGGAAGCAACATCGACCAATAGAAACGAGAAGCGCCACCAAGAAAATTGGTAGGCGCTTCTCGTTTTTGGATTGTCCCATCCACCCTGGGTCCCCGGGGACGGGGGAGCGCCCACGTTCCCTTCCTTACAGCGTGCCGAATGGTTCGATCACAATTCCGGCGATTTCTCAAAAATTCCCTTAGTGCTCTTGTGAAATGGATCCCTAAGCGAAATCCATGGTACAGCACGTTGGGGTCCCTGTCCGTTCATCGGAACGCCTTTCTTTTTCCGATCAGGAGTCCTGTGATCATACAGCTATACATCGAAACAATCAAACAGATCAAAATCGGCCTTAGGTAGATATAGGCCCCCAGGTTCAGATCCAGTTTGTAAGCGATCAAAATGAGGGGGAAAATGGAATAAAATATCAACAGGCCCATACTGACCCAGAACATGAGATTGTATTTTAGGGAAATCGGATTTTCCTCCAGATGTTTTTCCCTGAAATACAGGACCAAAACTACCACCAACATCAAGGAGACCACAATATGGGCATAGGTCAATTGCTGGTGCAGGGGATTATGCCACAGGGCATCGGCCAGATAAATGAGCACACAGGCCACCCTTCCCATTGAAATCCACTTTTTTATCCGTGGGTCCTTGGTAACTTTATGGAAGACCCCAAAGAAAAAAAGAAAGAATGCCATTTGGTAAATGTTGAAGATGACAACATTGTGCCAATTGTATCTTTCGTCCGAAAAGAATTGGTACTCATCGCTGAACTTGATGAAATAACCCAGCAGCTCCGTGAAAAAAGTATAGATGATGAGCATGGGCAGATATTTCAAAGGAGTGTCGAAAAACCTTCTATATCTGAATACTGAAATGAGCCATGTAATAAAATACAAAGGGATATAAAAATGGTCCCTTAATATTATTATAAGGTCCTCTGGCATCGTTTATTCGTCAAAATCAGTGTGGGGTGGGGGTCCCGAGGTTCCGTGGTTCAAATTGAGGCTCTGGTCGTCGTACAGTATGGAGATCGTGGGCATAAGACCGGCCTCGGCCCGTTTGCCCGTACCCTGTGTCTGGCCCACGGCCTGTAGGTCCTTGGCATCCTTGATGAGTTTGGCCTTTCCGTCGCCACCGATATAGAAACCGTAATCCTGCCCATCCACTTCCATGGTGGGCACTATGAATATGGAATTTTGCCTGGGATGGACGACCTTCTGTCCATCGGGAAATTTATCCTTGTCCGGGTAATTGGCAAAATAAAAACGAAGGGAAGCAATATCCACCCCGGCCCCCTGGGCCTCTTGCTGGATAAAGTCCATATACTGTTTTATCTCGGCAAAGGAAAAGGCGGTGAAGCGGGAGGGTTCAAACTTTTCTTCTGGATCCTGTTCCTGTTCGAATTCTTGGATGATCCCGGCACGGTTGCGGGTATAATTGTCATAAAGGGCCTTGGATTCCCCCAGGGAGATGATGCCCTTGGGCGGTTCCACTTTTTCCTTTTTCACCGCTTCTTCGGGTGCCTCCTTTTTTTGGGCTTCTTGGCAGGCCCCCAAAAAAAGGAAGGACGAGGCCATGAAAAGGCCGGCAATTTTCACTGGGTTTTTCGTTGTTGGTTTCATACGGGGTCAGAAGTTCAGGATTTCAAAATTAAAGATAGGGGATTTCTTCGATAAGGGGCATAAAAAAACCCTCCAAATACACTTGGAGGGTTTTATAATAGATCGATGGGTCCCGGGCCTAAATTCCTTTAGCCGTTCATCGTGAGGAGGAACTCCTCGTTGTTCTTGGTCTGTTTAATGCGCTGTTCCATGAATTCCATGGCTTCCACGGGGTTCATGTCCGCAAGGTATTTGCGCATGATCCACATCCTTTTGATGGTGTTTTCGTCCAACAGCAGATCGTCCCTTCGGGTCGAAGAGGATATCAGGTCGATGGCCGGGAAGATTCTTCGGTTGGATATCCTTCTGTCCAATTGGAGCTCCATATTGCCGGTACCCTTGAATTCCTCGAAGATCACCTCGTCCATTTTTGAACCGGTCTCGGTCAGGGCGGTTGCGATAATGGATAGGGATCCACCATTTTCGATGTTCCGAGCCGCTCCGAAGAAACGTTTTGGCTTGTGGAGGGCATTGGCATCCACACCCCCACTGAGTACCTTCCCAGAGGCAGGTTGGACCGTGTTGTAGGCCCTTGCCAATCGGGTGATGGAATCCAAGAGGATCACCACATCATGGCCACATTCGACCAATCTTTTGGCCTTGTCCAGTACAATATTGGCTACCCGGACGTGTTCTGTGGCCTCTTTGTCAAAGGTGGAGGCGACCACTTCCCCACGTACGTTGCGCTGCATATCGGTGACCTCCTCCGGTCTTTCGTCGATTAAGAGGATGATCTGGTATACTTCCGGGTGGTTGGCGGCGATGGCGTTGGCGATATCCTTCAACAGCATCGTTTTCCCAGTTTTGGGCTGGGACACGATCATGCCCCGCTGTCCCTTTCCAATGGGGGAGAACAGGTCCATGATCCGGGTCGAAATGGTACTTTGCTTTTCGGCCAGTTTGAACTTCTCCTTGGGGAATAGGGGGGTAAGGTGCTCAAAGGCCACCCGGTCCCGGACCACTTGGGGGTCCAAGCCATTGATTTTGTTCACCTTGATCAAGGGGAAATATTTTTCGCCCTCCTTGGGAGGCCTGATGTTGCCCAGAACGGTATCCCCCGATTTCAGGCCGAACAAGCGGATCTGGGATTGGGAAACATAGATATCGTCCGGGGATGAAAGATAATTGTAATCGGAAGACCTCAAAAAGCCATAGCCGTCCTGCATAATGTCCAAGACCCCTTCACTTTCAATAATGCTGTCGAACTCAAACTCGGGTTCCTTGTACCTGTTCTTGAGGTCCTTGTCAAAATTATTGTTCTTCTTGTCCAGGTGGGCGTGCTTTTGGGATTGCTGGACCTGGTTATGTTGTTGTTGCTGGGGTTGGTGGGGTTGGTGGGGTTGGTGGGGCTGTGAGGGTTGGGCCTGGTGTGCTTGGGCCGGATTGGGCCGTCTGTTGGGAACTGTTTGTTTTTGGGCGACATTCGGTTTGTTTTCCTTTCTTGGGGGGCGTCCCTTAAGGGGCTCTTTCCTTGCCCTGGGTTCCGTTTCAGGGACAATTTCCGCGGCGCCGGTCTCTGGATTTTTGGTTTCTACCTTGATGGGCCTCGGCGCGCGTTCCTTTCTGGGACGGGGGACGGGGGATTCGTCCGGCGGATTTGTGTTTTCCACCGCTACCTTTGGATTCGTGGCCTGTAGGTCAAGAATTTGATAGACCAAATCCAATTTTTTCATTGTTTTGAATTTGGGTACTTTAAGATCCTTGGCAATTTCTTGCAACTCAGGAAGCTTTTTAGCTTTTAGATCTGAAATCTCGAACATTAAATAAGGAATAAGTTAAACTTGTCTAATCAGAATAATTTGAAGTAAAGGTTATTGGGTGCTACTGGAGGATAGGTTTCCTAGGTGGTACTTCACTAATAACGCTACAATATTACAAAAAAATTTAAAAAAATATGTTCTCTTATGTCGAAAAGACATTTATTTTTGCAATTCGAAACCATTTTTTATAATGATCCAACGGATTCAGACGTTTTATTTGGTGTTGGCCGCCCTGGTTTCAGGAGTGCTGCCCATATTGCTGGACCTATGGACGGAGGCTGGTGCCCCGGTGTTCGCAGGGGACATCCTCTGGGTCTCCCTGGCCTTTTATGGGGCCGGTCTTTTGGCCCTGGTCTCGATTTTTATGTACAAAAACAGACAAAATCAATTTGTGTTGAACAGGTTGAACATCATATTGAATCTTTTTTTACTGGGATTTTTCGTTTATCGATCGCTAAACTTATCCGGAGGGACCTTGGTCCCGCAGAAGGGTATTGGGATGTTGATTCCTGTATTTTCTATCGTTTTACTGGTCCTGGCCAACAGGGCCATCAAAAAGGATGAAGATCTTGTAAAATCTGTCGATCGTCTTCGTTGAACCGGACATCTTAGTAGTATTAGTGCGAGAAAGCCCCGATTTATCGGGGCTTTTGTGTAAGGTGTGATCAACGCTTGCCGAGTTCCACGACCTCCAAATTGGATATACTTTCCCCTTCGATCTCAAAGCGCAACATGGTCCGGATCAGATGGAACCCCTGCCGGCCACAGGCCCCGGGGTTCATGTGCAAAATTCCCAAATTCTTATCGTTCATCACCTTTAGGATGTGGGAATGCCCACTGATGAACAGCCTGGGTGGATCAAGGCGGATCTGCTGCCTGATCCGGGCATTGTAGTTCCCCGGATACCCTCCGATATGGGTAATCCAGACATCCACGCCCTCACACAAAAAGCGGTTGTCCAGGGGATATTCCAGTTGGGCCTTTGCGTCATCAATGTTGCCATAGACCCCACGCAGTGGTTTCAGGGCGGCCAAGGCGTCCATGACCTGTAGTCCCCCGATATCCCCGGCATGCCAGATCTCATCGGCCTGGGCGGCATATTTCAAGATAGTCCCGTCCATGTGGCCGTGGGTGTCCGAAAGCAATAGTATCTTGGTCATATCGCCAAAAATATGCTAAAAAAGTTGGGGGTCATCCGCAATATATAGGATTGGTCTATCTTTAGGGACCTAAAAATAAGGGATCCCTTTGAGATATTTTATCCAATTTTCCTATTTCGGAAAATCGTACCACGGTTGGCAGAACCAACCCAATGCGATTAGCGTGCAGCAAGTGTTGGAAGAGGCCCTGTCCACCATTTTGCGACAAAAAATTGAGATCGTGGGGGCCGGGAGGACCGACGCCGGGGTCCATGCCAAGGTGATGTATGCCCATTTTGATCATGAGGGCATCGGGGACAGGGGGGAGCTGATCAACCGCTTGAACGCCTTTCTTCCCCTAGACATTGCCATTCAGCATATATATGCCATGAAGCCCGGGGCACACGCCCGTTTTGACGCCCGGGAAAGGACTTACCAATATTGGCTTGTGCGGGAAAAAGATCCCTTTTTATTCGATCACGCCCACCTGCACCGTCCGCCCTTGGATATGCCCGCTATGAACCAAGCGGCCTCCCTGCTGTTGGGATACACGGATTTCCAATGTTTTTCAAAGTCCAATTCCGATGTGGGGACCTTTGATTGTGACCTCCGCCATGCCCAATGGAAGGTACAGGGAGGGCTTTGGATCTTTACCATCAAGGCCGACCGCTTCTTAAGGAACATGGTACGTGCCATCGTGGGAACCCTTTTGGAGGTGGGCCAGGGGAAAAGGTCCCCCGGGGACATCCACACCCTTTTGGAAAGCCGAGATCGGGGGATGGCCGGGGTCTCGGTACCGGCAAAAGGATTATATTTGACAGAGATAACCTATCCAAAAGAGCTGTTCGATGAGCAAGAGTGAAGAGGTCGGAAAAGCGTTTGATTTCCATTTGTTCAAACGCGTTTTTACACATACCGGGGCCTATAGGGGCATTTTTTGGTTGGTGGTCATTGTGGCCATCCTCTCCGCCGTCTTTGCCTCCGGGATCCCCATTGTGGTGGAGGATATCATCAACAATTCCCTGGAACACAAGAATGCCGAACAACTGCTCACCGCCACCTTGGTATGGGTGGCCGTGCTTTTGGGACAGGTTATCACCCAATTGTTGTTCAATTATTATGCGAACCTGCTCGGGGAATCTGTGATCCGTGATCTGAGGATCAGACTTTTTGAAAAGATGACCAGCTTCAAGATGGCCTATTTTGACAAATCCTCCATCGGGGTATTGGTGACCCGGGCCGTTGCGGATCTACAAAGGATCGGGGAGATTTTCAGCCAGGGATTTTTTATGATCGTGGCCGATGTTCTAAAAATGATCTCCGCGGCCATCATCATGGTATTCGTCAATTGGAAACTGGCCCTGATCGTATTTGCCATCCTGCCGCTGATATTGATAGCCACCCGGCTGTTCCAAAGGGCCATGAAGGTGGCCTTCATCGAAGTGCGAGGCCAAGTGTCCAACTTGAATTCCTTTGTACAGGAACGCATTGCGGGGATGAAGATCGTACAGTTGTTCACCCGGGAGGAAATTGAAAAGGAAAAATTCAGGGCCATCAACGAAAAACACCAGAATGCCTGGCTCAAAACGGTCTGGTACAACTCCATCTTCTTTCCCATCGCGGAGATCGCCAACTCCATTGGGATCGGGATGGTGGTCTATTTTGGCCTGATCCAGCACATTCAGAACACGGGACTTGACAACAAGGGCGCCATCATCGCCTTCTTTTTCCTGATGGACCTTTTGTTCCGCCCCCTTCGGCAGATCGCCGATAAGTTCAATACCCTGCAAATGGGGATGGTGGCCGCCAACAGGGTGTTCAAGATATTGGATACCCATAGCCATATCGCGGACCAGGGCAGCCTAGTACGGGAAAATGTAAAGGGGGAAATCGCCTTTCAGGACGTCCGGTTCTCCTATGTTCCCGGGGAGGAAGTGCTCCACGGCATTTCCTTTGGGGTCAAGGCCGGGGAGACCGTTGCGATCGTGGGGGCCACCGGGGCCGGAAAATCCACCATCATCAATTTGCTCAATCGGTTCTATGAGATCGATTCAGGGAAAATCCTGATGGACGGCACCGACATAAAGGAATTTACCCTGCACTCCCTTAGGTCCCATATCGCCGTGGTCCTACAGGATGTCTTTCTCTTTGCCGATACCATAGCCAACAATATATCACTGGGTGATAAGGCCGTGAGCCTGGAACAGATCGAGTTTGCCGCCAAACAGATCGGGGTCCATGAATTTTTTAACAGCCTGCCAGGGGGATACCAGTATAATGTAAAGGAAAGGGGCGCCATGCTCTCCAGTGGGCAACGCCAACTGATCGCCTTTTTGAGGGCCTATGTGAGCAACCCCAGCATCCTGATCCTGGACGAGGCCACCTCTTCGGTGGACACCTATTCCGAACGCCTGATCCAAAAAGCCACGGACAAGATAACCCAGGGCAGGACCTCGATCATCATCGCCCACCGATTGGCCACCATCAAAAAGTCCGATAAAATCATAGTCATGGACCAGGGCCAGATCGTGGAGTCCGGTACGCATCAACAACTTTTGGACAAGGGTGGGTATTACAACGATCTGTACAGAGCCCAGTTCATGGCCGAGGAAGTGGCCTGATTTTTTTATATCCGGAGCGTAAAACCCACTCATCACGAAGTGTGGGTGGGATGTAAGCGACACACTAAACTTGACTTAAAATGTACTGATGAATGGTATCTGGTGAAGCCTCACCAATAGAACAAACGAAGTAACCAGAACTCCAAAACATATTTTTGTACCAATATTCTCTACGAAGTAGTGTTGGATATAATTGCCAAATATGATGCGTGGATTGTTGTTTTAACCTACGATCAATTTGAGAAATGGACAAACGGGGAATGTAACGAATTAAGAAATGATAATGGTCTATGTCTGATTCATAGACTTCTACGCTAAAATCCGAATTGGATTTGATTGCATAATGTAGTATTTTGTTTAAATTATATACAACCAAAGACGGAATGATTTGAATAAAATACGGTATCAAATAAAAATAATTTGACCAAATCTATACATTTAGATAAAAATATTGTGCTTCTACTATATAATATATGCTCAAAGGATACAAATACAGAATATTTCCAACTGATACTCAAAAAGACCAATTACAAAGGTATTTTGGCGTGAACAGATTGGTCTATAATCTTGGCTTGGAGACCAAGACCGTTGCGTATGCTTCAAACAAAAAATCAATATCCAAATACGACTTGATCAAGCAACTTCCAGAATTAAGACAAGAGTTTGATTACATTAAAGAATGTCCAAGTCAAGTATTACAACATAGTATTATCAATTTGGACACAGCATATCGAAACTTTTTTAAGGGTGAGGGTCAATTTCCTAAATTTAAAAATAAGTATTCCAAACAGTCAATTACATTTCCACAAGGCTTTGAGGTATCTTTTAAAGATGGTACATTGAAGTTACCTAAACTTAAAGAAGTTGCCATTGACTATCATAGAGAGTTTAAAGGCTTACCAAAAAGAGTCAATTTAACAAAAACAGTGACCGGTAAATACTTTGTTTCAATATTGGTTGACACCCAAACAGAAAAACCAAAACAAAAGTCAATTAAAACAGAAACATCTGTCGGTATTGATTTTGGAATTAAAGATTTGGCAATTACTTCTGATGGTGTGGTATATGGGAATAAAAACTTTTTTAAATCACAACAAAGAAGATTAAGAGTTGAACAAAGAAGCCTTGCAAGAAAACAAAAGGGTTCAATAAACAGAGAAAAACAAAAATTAAAAGTAGCGTTATTGCAAGAAAAAATCCGTAACCAAAGGACTGATTACTTGCACAAAATATCCACTGAATTGGTAAACACGTATAACACAATTGTATTGGAAGATTTGGCTGTTGGCAATATGGTAAAGAACCATAATTTAGCTAAAGCAATATCCGATATGGGTTGGCGACAATTAAGAACAATGCTTGAATACAAAACTGAATGGCAAGGTAAAAACCTTGTTGTAATTGGCAGATTTGAACCGAGTAGCAAAGTATGCTCTAATTGTGGAAACCACAAGAAAGATTTAAAACTTTCAGATAGAACTTACAATTGTGATAAGTGTGGTAATTCAATGGATAGGGATTTGAACGCTTCTTTGAATATAAAGAATTTTGGGGTTAGGGACAACCCTTTGTACGCTAACGTGAGCCATTAGGCTGTACGTTGTGCAGGAAGCCCACGCATCTTTTTAGTGAGTGCGTGGGTAGTTCACTCCAGATCCTTCATGATCAGCGCGATCAGGGCCGTGGTATCCTTATAGGGGACAAAGTGCCCATCCTTGATATAGGAGATCGATCCGGTTTCCTCACTGACCACCAGGCAGACGGCATCGGTTTTCTCGGCAATGCCCATGGCGGCACGGTGCCTGAGGCCGAAGCGAAGGGGAATGTTCCGGTCATTGGATACGGGCAGGATGACCCGGGTGGCCGTAATGTAGTTTTCCTGGATCACGATGGCCCCATCGTGGAGCGGGCTGTTCTTGAAGAAAATACTCTCCAATATGGGCTGGGTGACGCGAATGTTCATGGCATCCCCGGTGACCTTGATGAAATCCAGGGAATTGTTGCGTTCGATCACTATCAAGGCCCCGGTTTTGGTGCTGGCCATGCGTTCACAAGCCCCGACGATGGCCCCCACATCGGTATTGGTGGGAATGCTATCCTGTTTGAGGAATTTGAAATATTTGAGAAAATTGCGTTTGGAAGCAAAATTGGTGGAGCCCACCATCAGGAGGAATTTTCGGATTTCCTGTTGGAACACGATGATCAGGGCGATAAGGCCTATGTTCATAAATCCGCCAACCATGCTACTGATCATTTTCATCTGTAGCATTTCGGTGAGTTTCCACAAGGCCCAGACCATGACAATGCCAATGAAGATGTTGATCGCCACGGTGCCCTTGACCAATTTATAGATATAATACAGCAGGGCGGCCACAAGGACAATGTCAATGATGTCGGTAATCTTGAATTCGAGAAAGTTTAAAAAATCCAACCGCGGTGTTTTTGTAAATTTAACAAAAATAGGGGAACAAAATTTCAGAGGGCATTCTCCTTTAAAACTTCCACAAGTTTAACACATTCCACGGCTTCTTTGACATCATGCACCCTAATAATATGGGCCCCTTTCAACAGGGCGATGCCATGAAGGGCCGTTGTGCCGTTCAAGGCCTCGCGGGGGGAGGTCCCCAAGACTTTGTAAATCATGGATTTTCTGCTGAGCCCGACCAAAAGGGGCAGGCCAAAGGCTTGGAAGCGTTCCAGATGGCCCAATAGGCTATAGTTCTGCCCGGCGGTCTTTGAAAAGCCAAATCCAGGGTCCAGGATAATGTCGTTGATCTTATGGGAGACCGCTTGTTGGATCTTTTCCGAGAAATAATGGTTGATGTCCCCCAGCAGATCCCCGTACCCGGTCTGCTCCTGCATGGTCCCGGGATCGCCCCGCATGTGCATCATGATATAGGGCACCTGCATTTGGGCCACTGTGGCGATCATCCCGGGATCCAGGTTCCCGGCCGAAATGTCGTTGATCATGGCCGCTCCGTGGGCCACGCACTCCCGGGCCACTTTGCTGCGAAAGGTATCGATGGACACCAAGGCTTCGGGGAAGTTTTTCAGGACCAGGTCCAGCATGGGGATCATCCGGTCCAATTCCCCGCTCTCGGAAAGTTCTTCCGCCCCGGGCCGGGGACTATAGGCCCCCATATCGATGAATGTGGCACCCTGTTCCAACATGGTCTCCACGCGGGAAAGGACCGAATCCCCGTCCATATAGGAACCTCCGTCGAAAAAGGAATCCGGGGTCAGGTTCAGGATACCCATCACTTTGGGGACACCGAGGTCCATCAATCCACCTTTACAGTTAATGGTCATAAAGAACAGTTGCTTTGCTTGGTTTCATTATCTTTGGGCGGGTGCAGTCCCTGCACCTTGAACCGGACGAAATTTACGCAAATTTGCAACACTTTATGCAGCAGACCTCCAAACAATACGACGCGGTGATCCATGGCTGTAGGGAATTGTTTCTCAAAAAGTCCCATGACTATGGAACCGCATGGAGAATCATGCGCTTACCTTCCCTGACGGACCAGATCTTTATCAAGGCTCAAAGAATCCGTGGCCTACAGTGCAACAAGGTCCAAAAGGTGGAGGATGACCAGGCGACTGAGTTCATCGGGATCATCAACTATTGTATCATGGCCCTGATCCAAATCGGCAAAGGGGTGGTGGATCTGCCCGATCTATCGGCCGGGGAGGCCCTCGAACTCTACGATGGGGAAGTGGCCCGGACCAAAAAATTGATGGAGGACAAAAACCATGATTATGGGGAGGCCTGGCGGGAGTTGCGGGTCAGTTCGCTGACCGATCTTATATTGCAAAAACTACTTAGGGTCAAGGAAATAGAGAACAACCAAGGAAAGACCTTGGTCAGCGAAGGGGTGGATGCCAATTACCGGGACATGATCAATTATGCGATCTTCGCCTTGATCCATTTGGGTGATGAGATCCCTGGGACCTTTGGCGGAAAGACAGGACGTTCAAAATGAATGGAAAACAAAAACAAAGCAAAGCTTAACTAGTTGGTTCGACCATGAAATACATCATTTGGATTGCAAGGATTATTGTCGGTCTGCTCTTTATCATCAGCGGTCTGATCAAATTGAACGATCCCATGGGGTTTTCCTTCAAATTGGAGGAATACTTCAGCAGCGGGGTCCTGGACCTGCCCTTTTTGATGCCCATGGCCTTGGGGATCTCCATAGTCGTGGTGATCGTGGAGGTACTGCTCGGGGTACTCCTTCTTTTGGGGTTCAAACCAAAGTTCACCCTTTGGAGCCTGTTGTTGATGATCGTGTTTTTTACCTTTTTGACCTTTTATTCGGCCTATTTCAACAAGGTGACCGATTGTGGCTGTTTTGGGGACGCAGTCAAGTTGACCCCATGGGAATCCTTTACCAAGGACATTGTCCTTTTGGTTTTGATCCTGATACTCTTCCGGGGCCGTGGGCACATCCACCCTCTTTTTCCGCCAAGGACCAATTGGATCGTGACCGGGCTGACCCTTGTGGCCTGCATTTGGTTTGCCGACCATGTGCTGCGCCACCTGCCCTCGGTGGATTTCCGACCCTATAAAATAGGGGCGAACATCCCCGGGGGGATGATCGTGCCACAGGGGGCCCCGGAGGCCATCTATGAATATGCCTGGAAATTCAAGGTGGACGGCAAGGAAAAGATCATCGTGACCCATGGGGATTATCCCGAGGTCAATAATGGGGAGTTCCTCGATGTGCAGACGACCTTGGTCCAAAAGGGCTATGAGCCCCCGATTCACGATTTCACCATTGAGCGGGAAGGGGAGGATCATGCCGCGGAACTGCTGGCGGAAGAAAAGTTGGTGATGGTGGTGGCCTATGATCTGGCCAAGAGCCATTACGATGCCTTTGAAGGGGTCGCCCGGGTGGTGGAGGCCGCCCGAAAAAACGGCTATCGGGTCATCGGGATGTCGGCCTCCAATGAGCAGCAGGCCCAAAGGATAAACAGGCAGTATGGCCTGGACCTGGATTTTTATTTTACCGATGAGACCACCCTGAAGACCATTGTGCGATCAAATCCCGCCATCCTGGTTCTGGGTAAAGGGACCATTGAACAGAAGGTACATTACAACGATTTTGACAAACTGATTTTTTAAGAACAAAGAAGTAATAGTTAGGATGAGAAGAAAAATAGTCGCTGGCAACTGGAAGATGAACAAGACCATCAAGGAAACCGAAACCCTCATTTCAGGGCTATTGGCCGCCCTGCCGAAAACCGATGCCCGGGTGGTGGTCGCCCCGAGTTTTGTGAATCTGTCGGCCGCCAGTGCCCTTTTGGGGGATTCCCCAGTGAAGGTGGCCGCCCAGAATATGCACTTTGCCGGGAACGGGGCCTATACCGGCGAGGTTTCCGCTGAGATGTTATTGGCCATCGGCGTAGATACCGTCATTTTGGGGCATTCGGAAAGAAGATCCCTTTTTGGGGAGGACGACGCCCTTTTGGTCAAAAAGGTCCAAGCCGCCCTGGCCAAGGGCATGGACATCATCTTCTGTTTCGGGGAGGAGTTGAAGGACAGAAAGGCAGGGAAACATTTTGAGGTGGTGGAAAACCAGCTTGGGAACGTGCTCTTCGATCTGGATCCCGCTGCTTGGACCAACATTGTGCTGGCCTATGAGCCGGTCTGGGCCATAGGGACCGGGGAAACGGCCAGCGGGGAGCAGGTCCAGGAAATGCACGCCTTTATCAGGAAGACCCTGGCCTCGGCCTTTGACGCCTCCGTGGCCGATGGGGTCCCCATACTCTATGGGGGCAGCGTGAAGCCCTCCAATGCCGCTGAAATCTTTTCAAAGCCCGATGTGGACGGGGGACTGATCGGGGGCGCCTCCCTGGTGGTATCCGATTTTGTGGCCATCATCGAAGCCATATAAATTGCCATTATGGACTCGATCTATCTCGAATATGACTTTAGGGTCAAGCCCGTGCAGCCCTACACCGATATCCTGATCGCGGAACTGGGGGAACTCGGTTTTGAAAGTTTTGTGGAGCAGGATACCGGCGTGTTGGCCTATATCCAAAAAAAGGATTCCAGGGAAGGGATCCTGGAAGGCCTCTTGGGGGCCATGGGCACCGATTGTGGGATACATTGGAGCATAAGGGAGATCCAGCAGCAAAATTGGAACCAGGAATGGGAACGCAATTTCCACCCCATCCGGGTCGGGGACCACTGTGTGGTCCGGGCCCCTTTCCATGAAGCACCCGGGCTGGCCTACGATATCATCATCGAGCCCAAAATGAGTTTCGGCACCGGCCACCATGAGACGACACATATGATGCTGCAGCATATCCTGGAATCCGAGCTGAAGGGAAAATCGGTGCTCGACATGGGCTGTGGCACCGGGGTATTGGCCATCCTGGCCCATAAAAAAGGTGCCTCCCCGGTGGATGCCATCGATGTGGACCCGTGGTGCTATCTGAACAGCCTGGAGAATGTCCAGAGGAACCATTGCCCGGACATACGGGTCGAACAAGGGGACAGTGGCCTTTTGGAAGGCAGAAAATACGATGCCATCCTGGCCAATATCAACAGGAATATCCTTTTGGGGGATATCCCGGTCTATGCCCGCTGCCTGAAAAAGGGCGGAAGCCTTTTTCTCAGTGGCTTTTACAGGGAAGATCTGGATGCCATTTCCGAGAAATGCAGCGCCCATGGCCTGGAAATTGAAAAAAAATTGGACAGGAACAACTGGATTGCGGTAAAATATGTAAATTAGAAATGTCTTAAACCCCACAACAATGGACCCAAAGGAAAAACAACTAGAGGATGTCCTTCTTGAGGAAGAGACGGTAGACCAGAGAGAGATAGTACTTTTCAACGATGATGTCAACACCTTTGACCATGTCATCTCTACCCTGGTCAATGTCTGTGAGCATACCTTCGAACAGGCCGAACAATGTTCCCTGATCGTCCATTATAACGGCAAATGTACGGTGAAGACCGGGGAATACCCGGAACTCAAGCCCCGATGTGCCAAACTCCTGGAAGCCGGCCTGAGCGCCCAGATCATATAGCCCCCGATCCCCCCCGATCTCCATACCTGCCTTCTTGTTCCTTGGTCTGGCCTTATATAAGGCACAACCCTGTCATTGATATACAAAAATGGAAATTGACATAATAGAGGAAAAAATTTTGCCCCCAAGGGAGCACCGGCCGACCCATGATGTTCCCTGGTCTGGAAAATCGGGGACAACCTTCCCGTTCCCCCACAAACACCTAACGTCCCCCTTGGAACTATGAGCAAGTTTTTTAGGGCCGAACTAAAGGATCGGTTTTTGGAGTATACCCTGGAATATGACGAGTGGTTCGAGGCCAGGATCCTCTATGATGAGTTTTTGCGCCCGAATTACGACCTGGAGTTCGTTGATACACTGATCGGGGAGATATTGGAATTCGACCCCGAACTTCTGTATATAGAACCGGGCCACGGCAAGGAGTTCTTTAAACTGGCCCCCACGGGGAAGACAGAGGATTTTTTGGAAAACGGCGGTTTTATGGACCTCTATGTCAAGGAAGAGGAAAAGTGGGACCTGTTCCTGGGGCAGTTGTCCACGGCCAAGATCCCTGCGGTCAAGATCAAAAAGGAATTCAGGCCCAACAGTCTGAAAAAGGAGAAATCCATGCTCTTGGTACTGATCTCGGCCATCACCCTTAGTTTCCTGTTCACCCTGGTGAGCGTTGTCAACCAGACTTTTCTGGAACCCGAATATGTCCCTGCCGATGAGTTCGAAAGAAAATTGGAACTTCTCCAACAGCAGTATAACCAGGAAAACGAGCGGCTGCAGTTCAAGTTGGAACGGGCCCAGTATATCTTGGATTCCCTGAGCGGCTAGGAGGCCTTGGCCTGCTTTCTACGGATGAGCTCCCGCCGGATGAGCTCCAGCTCCCGGGAAGACTGTGCCCCAACAGAGGAATTTTCCTCCATGCGGCGGATCAGATAGGGCATGACTTCCCTTACTGGTCCAAAGGGCACATATTTTGCCACATTATAGCCATTTTGCGACAGAATATGGCTGATGTTGTCCCCCATACCATATAACTGGCCGAACCAAATACGGTCATCTTCGGGGGCGATTCCCAGCCCCTTGAGTTTTTGCAACAGGCCAAGGCAGCTGCGCTCGTTGTGCGTGCCAAGAAAAAGTTCAAAACGCTCCAGGTTCTCCAGGACTAGATCCGTGCCTCGGTCAAAATTTTCATCCGTACTGGCCTTGTCAGGGCAAACGGGATTGGAATAGCCCAATTCAAGGGCCCTGTGCCCTTCCTTTTCCATATAGGCGCCCCGGACCAATTTCACCCCCACCGTGATCCCGTGCTCCTTGGCCAATTCCCCCAACCATTGTAGATAGTCCAGCTTATGCTCCAGGTAGAGTTGGACCGTGGTGAACACTACTGTTCTTTCTGTATTGAAAAGGACCATCATTTCCTCGATGAGCCAATCCACGGCGGGATGGCCCCAGGATTCCTCGGCATCGACCATGACCCTTAGGTGGCCCGTCGCGGCCACGGCCCCGCACAGGGTCCTAAAACGTTCGACGGTCCGCTCCCATTGTCCGGTTTCCTCAGGGGTCAGAACCTGATTTTCCGAGATTTTTTGGAAGAGCTGCAGGCTTCCCAGGCCCGAGGGCTTGAAAACAAGGAAAGGGACATTTTCCCTGTCCTGGGAGAAAGTGCAGACCTCCATCAAGGTTTGCAGGGTGGCATCAAAACTGGCCTGGTCCCTGGCGCTTTCCACGGAATAGTCCAAAATGGACTTTACCCCTGTATTTTCATAAAGGGCATCAATACTCCCCGTACATTCCATTAAGTTCTCCCCGCCACAAAAATGGGCAAAAACGGTAGATTTGATCAGCGGACCGACGGGCAATCCGATTTTGAGGGACAAGGACAGAATGGGTTTGGCCAAGGGGAGGAGCCAAGCTTGGCCGAGCATTGAGAACAGGAACTTGGCCCGTATGAGTTCTTGGGTCGACCGTGTGCTGAAGGCCAACTTCGTATCGTTGAAATTCTGGATATCCGACATGGAAAATTTGATTAGGATTTATGTGGGCGATCAAGGGTTTTCAAGGGTCCAAAGGGCCACTATTTTTTAGACTGGAACAAGGGTGCGAAGACCCTATAAAAAAATGTATCGTGGCCATGTGAGATCGCCACGATACATATGGGGCAGAGCCCCGATCAAAAAATATTGGTTCCTTCCAAGATTCTAGGCCCCCTTATGGCCTTGTGTACTGTGCTGGGATCCCTTCGCCCGGCAAGGATTTGGCAATAAAGATGCGCAGGTCCTCATTGGCCGATTTCAGGTCCTCACTGCGCAGGTACATCATATGCCCACTTCGATACCCTTTCCAGTCCATACGATTGCGCAGTTTCCCGCTGGGATCCATCTGCCAAAGGTTGTATTTGGAATTGAAATAATCTGTGCCCCCATCGTAGTAACCTGCCTGTACCAGTACATTCAAATAGGGGTTTTGGGCCATAGCCTGCCTCAGGTCATAGCCGGTGGTATTGTTGCTCCTGTCCCAAGGCCGGACCGGACCGAACATATTGTACTTCAGATCCGTGTGGTAATTCAATTGGTTCTTGATATAAAAATTGATCGCCGGGGTGAAGGAGTGCAACCAGCTTGTCAATTCAGCGGCATAATCCGGCCGGGTCCCGGCTGTTTCCATGTCGATACCCAGGTACCTGGAATCCAACCTTCCAATATTGAAGCCCTCCTCCCTGAGGAGTTCTTTCCAAAAGAAGGTCTTTGGAATGCGAAGGTTGTGCTCCAGGACCACTTTTTGTGATAGCCCGGAATAGCGTGCGATCTGTGAGGCTATCTGCTTTCTTTCCGCCTCTGGAAGGAAACCTCCCTTGGATAGGGCAGGGGTCAAAACGTCTATGGTATATTTTTCGACTTCTGGAAGGATGTCGGTAAGGTCCTTGGATTGGAGATCGCTGGAGAGTTTTTTGTGAAACCAGGCCGCTGCCGTATAATAGGGTAGGAAGTTTGCCGCATCCGGGACGGTGCCCCTTTCGATGCCCAGCCCTGTGGGGGAAACCAGGATGACCCCGTTGAGGTACATCCAGTGGGAGTTTTGGAGTTCCAGGGATAATCCGGACACCCTGGGGGTGCCGTAGCTTTCCCCGATCAAGAATTTGGGGGAGTTCCAACGGTTGTTCCGCGTGACAAAGGTATTGATCCAAGTGGCCAGATATTTTATATCCTGTTCCACCCCGAAAAAGTTCTTGGCCTTGGCCAGATCGTCCATATCATCGATGGCCCTGGAATAGCCGGTGTTCACGGGATTGACATAAACGATATCGGCAACGTCCAGGATGGAGTTCGGATTGTCCTTTATGCCATAGGGCTGTACCGGGTATCCCTCATCATCGATTTTCAGGATTTTTGGCCCTGTATAGGCAATGTGCATCCAGACCGAGGCCGATCCAGGGCCCCCGTTGAAGGAAATGACCAGGGGACGTTTGGAAATATCGTTGACATCCGTTCTCTCATAATAGGTAAAGAAGAGCCCCGCGATGATTTTTCCCTTGTCGTCCCAAACGGGCTGTTTTCCCGTGGTGGCCCTGTACTTGACCAATTTCCCCTTGATGGAGACCTGCCCTTGGGTGGTGACAGTGGAATCCATGGCCGTGTTGAGTTGCTGGGCGCTCAGGGAAAAGGAGCAGACCAAGAAGGCAATGATGATCGAATTGATTTTTAATTTCATTTTGGCTTGATTTTATGTGGAAAAGGGTTTCCACGGTTTATTACTGGTATGTATTTCTTGGAAGTTCACCGATTTGAAAAAGAAAAGGGGCAGAGCTCTATTTTGAGCAATCGATGGGGTACTGTCGTCCCTGCCCCTTTTCAGCCAATCAAATCAAACAAACAAAAACAAGTGGAAAGGGATTTTTTTGGAATCCCCTCTTTCCTGATCGTTGGGGCCCGTCCGTTACTGAACGTCCCAGAAAAGTTTTGTGGTCAAAAGATCGCCGCCGATCGAAGCGGCCGCGCTTTCATAGTTCGGTTTGTTCAGGGTCTGTTCCGAGATGGGATAGGTCAATCGGACGGGTACCGTGGGAACATAGGATTGGGCCGGCGCGATGAGCTGCGGGTAGTCCAACCTTCTATATTCCGTCCAAGCTTCCAGTCCCTGGTTGAACAGGGCCACCCATTTCTGCATCCCGATCTTTTCTTGCCAGGTCCCAGGGGCCGATGCATAGTCCACCGCCGGGTTTGCCAGATAGGCATCGGCACTGTCCGCAAGGCCATAATATTCAAAGGAGGCCCTGATGGCATTGGTATAATGTCCCGGGGCATCGCTCACCCCGGCCATACCGCGTTCAGCGGCCTCGGCCAAGAGGAATTCCACCGTACTGTAGTCCAGAAAGATGACCGAAGTGTTGGGCTGATAGAAAAGGGTGCCAAATTTGGAATAATTGACATAGGGTACGACAAGGCCCGAAGGGGAACCCACATAGGCCCCATCGACGTCCTGAAAGAAAACGGTCCTTCTGGGATCGTCCAAAGCGTTCATAAGGTCCACAAAGGGTTCACAACCCACAAAATCCCGGCGATTGCCCACCGCGAGATCCGTCCAGAGTTCCGTGGTATTGGGTTGTGACTCCAAATGGTCCACTTGGGCAACATCGGCATTGGAGGCAAAGATGTCGGGCAGGGCGGTGGTGACGGCCTGATTGGCCAGGGTGGCATCCACATCCGCTATGCGAATCCCCATTTGCAACAAGAGGGAAGCACCGAACTTTTTCCAGGCCGCCACATCCCCATCGTACAATAGATCCTGGGTCCATGACCCTTGGGACACATCCAAGGTGGCCAGGGTGGAGGTCAAGCGTGCAATCAGGTCCGCATAAATTTCTTCATCCTTGTCATAGGACGGAGAGATGTTGTTGTAATCCAAGGCCTGGGAATAGGGGATGTCCCCAAAGGACTCCACCAATTTGGCAAAAGTGTACACCTTCATGATCTCGATGATGGCCAATTGATTGGAGGCAACAATGGGATCGGTAGGCGGTGTTTCCCCGATGACCTTGGCACTTTGGTCCAAATTGATCAATACGTCCATATACACATTGTTCCAGGTAAAATTGGAATAGTAGGTCGACCCCTCGTTATAGGTGACCGATGAGATCTGTTGGACCAGGATACGGGTCGTGTTCCAAGGGTTCCCGTTCGCACCGTAATTGATTCCGCTCTGTAGGTCGGACATGTTCTTTATCGCATAGTTGAAAAAATTCTCCGCAGGGGCCTGCGTGGCGTTCTTGACATCCACGTTCATATCCTCCAAATCTCCAGAGCACGAAAAAAACAGGACTAAGGGTACTATGATTAAATACTTTTTCATGATTTGATTTTTTCTGGTTTAAAATTGAACTTGAAGGTTGAAACCAATATCCTTGGTGGTGGGCAGCACCCCATTCTGGGACCCTTGCAGGTTCCCGGAACTGAGTCCCGCCTCTGGATCGGCAAAGGGAAGGTTCTTGTGGATGATCCATAGATTGGATCCCACCAGACCAAACTTAAGGGATTGAATCCCTATCTTTTCCATAAAGGGCATCTTGGGAAAGTTGTAACTAAGGGCCACTTCCCTGAGTTTGACATAGGAGGCATCATAGATAAAATAGGTTCTGGGTGCCAAGGTGCTTCCGGTGGCATTCCGGTAATCGTCCATGGCCGTCCTCACCGTATTTTTGGAACCGTCCGGGGCCACCCCATCAAGGATTATGCCCCCGCCTTCGGATAAAGGGTTACGCATGGGATTGCCCAGATCGTTCAGACCGGTGGACCATTTATACAGGCCGGATCTGTTCCCCGTGGCAATATCATTGGAGTGTACGTCCCCTCCATGCTGCATATCTATCAATACACTTAGGTCAAAATTCTTGTATTTGAAGGAGTTGGTGATCCCAGCGTTCCAATCGGGGGTAATATTCCCAATGACATTGTTCGAGGTGGAGGTGCGTTCATAGGCCCCTGTGGTCTGGTTCACCAGAGGTTTGCCGTCCACATAGATATAATCGGTCCCCTGGATGGTCCCATAGGGCTCCCCGACCGTGGCATTGATGGTGACCCCCGAAACACTGCCCAATTGTAAATTGGTCGCCCCGTCGAACAGGGAGAGCACCATGCTCTGGTTTTTGGACCAGTTCACATTGGCACGCCATTGAAAATCCCCGGTGGGGATGATGGCCCCATCCAGCGCAATTTCGATTCCCTTGTTCTCAATTTCCCCGGCGTTCACAAATTTTGAGGAATAACCGGTGGCCGAGGAAATGGCCACTGGTATGATCTGGTCCTTGGAGTTGGTCTTGTACAGGGAAAGGTCCATGCCGATGCGGCTATTGAAAAAGCGCATTTCCAGTCCGGCTTCCACACTGACCGTAGTCTCAGGAAGGAGGTTTTCATTGTTCTTGGTGGGATTGGTCCCATAAAGGGGCACCGAACCAAAGGGAGTGGGCTTGTATAGCACGTCCACCAAGCTGTTGGCCGGGGCGGAACTGCCCACCTCGGCATAATTGAGTCGGAACTTTCCAAAACTCAACCAATTGTTCTCGACCAAATTGGAGAAAATGAAACTGGATGAGATGGAAGGGTAGAAATAGGTACTGTTGTCCACCGGCAGGGTAGAGGAATGGTCGAACCTTCCCGTGAGATCCATATAGATCAGGTTGTCGTACCCAAAAGAGGCGAGTCCATAAAAGCCATCCACGCCCACTTTTTCCACGTTTTCCACTGGGGCGGGGGGCAGATTCAACGAATTGGAGAGCGAGTACAGACCGGGCAGTACCAAGCCTCCATTGGTCTCGGCATAGATGGAACTAAGGTGGGTCCTTCTGATGTTGGTCCCCAGCACACCGCTGATATTGAACTTATCGGTCACGTATTTGTTAAAGTTGATCATCAGGTCATAATTTTCCTCACTGAAGTCAATGTTCCTTCTGGAATAGCGGCCCACAGCCCCGGCGGTACCCTCATTGTTCCGTTCCTCCTGGATGAAGGAATAGGTGTCCAGGGAGACACGGCCTTCTACATTCAGCCAATCGTTCACTTCATATTTGACCGACACATTTCCGAATACCCGGCTGCGGGAATCATTCTGATAATTCTCATAGACCACCCAATAAGGGTTGTCGATGGTGCCACCCATAAAGGGGTCCACATTGGTACCGGTGTTGAAATAGGCATCCTTGAGCTCATCGATTCCCACGTTCATGGCCCAGTATTTCCGCATCGAGGAGATGACGTTCTGGGCATTGGCCCCGGTCTCGTTCCCGGTACGGTTCCTGCCCAAGGCGTCGGTCAGCACATAGTTCGCACTCCCCCCCACCGATAGTCTGTCCGTTAAGTCGAAGGTGGTATTTATCGAAATGTTGTCCTTTCTAAGATTACTGTTGGGCATGAGCCCGTCCTGGTTGAAACGGGAATAAGCGATCCTATAGGTTGCCACATCGGTGCCACCGGCCACGGAAATGCTCGTGGTGGTGGTGACCGGGGTCTCGAAAAAATCGATGATTTTACTATTGGGGGCCACCCAGGGCGTGGGCTGCATAAAATAGGGGGATCCCTCATAGAAGGAGTCCCATTGGTAGACCAAAAGGCCAGGGTCGAAGGGCGCACCATAGGAACCATAGGCAGTTGCCGGGGTCACCCGATCCAAGGTCCCATCCCCATTGACATCGGTATCCACAAAAAAGCTGTCCCCACCACTTCCATATACGGCCCCATAGCCGGTTCCGTACTCATATTGGAACTCGGGCCAGGTCGATTTGTCCACCCAGCCCGTGGTAAGACTTGTATTGATGGTGACCGTGGGCTTTTGTTTGGCGCCGGCCCCGGATTTTGTCGTGATAATCACTGCTCCATTGGTGGCCCTGGAGCCGTAAAGTGCAGTTGCCGCCGCCCCTTTGAGGACGTTGATGGACTTGATATCGTTCGGATTGATGTCCGAGGCCATATTGCCATAATCAAAGCCACCGGTTCCATTTTGTTGGTCCGCGCTATTGAAATTGGAATTGCTCAGGGGAACCCCATCCACTACGAAGAGGGCCTGATTGTTCCCCGTTAGAGAAGTACTCCCCCGGATCACCACATTGGTGGATCCCCCGAGGTTGGTGCCCCTTTTGATCTGCACCCCGGCAATTTTTCCGGACAGGGCATTGACCACGTTGTCGGTCGGCGTCCTGTTGACATCCTCCCCGTCGATTTCCTGGGTTGCATAACCCAAGGATTTTTTCTCCCGGGAGATACCCATGGCCGTAACAACGACCTCATCCAATTGGGAGGAGTTTTCCTCCAGGGTTATGGTCATGGGACCGCTTCCGGTCACCGGGGCTTCGGAGGTCTTGAACCCGATATAGGAAACGACCAGGATGGCGCCCACTTCGGCTTCGATCGAGAAGTTCCCATCAAAATCGGTCTGGGATCCCTGGGTGGTGCCCTTGACCAGGACATTGGCACCCAGGAGGGGCATGCCGTTTTGGTCCACGACCATCCCGGTGACCGTTCCCTGGACCGCGGTGGATTCCACCGGGGAATTCATCGAGGAGCCATCCTTGCCGAAGAATACCGGGGATTTCATAAGAATGATCTGCCGTCCCTTGATCTTGTATACCACCGGCATTTTTTTGAACAAAAGGGACAAGATCACGTCCAATTCCTGGTTTTGGATTTTTAGGGAGACTATTCTTTTTAAGGGGATCTGGTCGAGTTCATACATAAAACGATAGTCCGAATGGGACTCGATTTCCCCCAAAGCCTTTTCTAGGGTAACGCCTTCAAGTTCAAGGGATAATTTTTCACCTTGGGTGCCGGGATCGGCATGGATGGGAAAAATGGGGGCGAGCAAAAACATAAGGATCGTGCAAATGGTGGGACCCTTCCTGAGGAATCTCAAGGAAAAATGAGATTTGGATGGTTTTTTTTTCATAATTTTGGGTGATTTAATTTAGTTGAATCTCTATTTATTACACAGTTTACCAAAGGGAATGGGCAAACATTCCCTTTTTTTATGCGTATTTTTTTCATTCGCTCAGCTCATGGGCAATCGGCTTTTAGAGTTTTTTCCTTCCTTTATTCAATGTGTATTTCCTTCCCTCCACCCCTAGGGTCCATCGTGATGGTATAATCAAAGGGGACAATGACCCGTAGGGCCTCCAAAACCGTTTCTATGGACTCGACATTCCGGTTATAACGTGCATTGAAGGTATTTTCTCCCAAGACACGATCGGTGTTGGTTATCTTGACATTATAGGTCCGCTCCAATCGGTTCAATAGCTCCGAAAAGGGCGTGTCCCGGAACACGATCTCCCCATCGATCCAACTGGTGTACAAAAGGGTGTCCACTTGGCCCACACTCATGGAATTGTCCAATTTGCTCCAGGACCCCTTGCTACCGGGGGTCAGGAGCACTTTGTTTTCCGGGGCCGAGGTATGGGACAGGCTCACTGAACCTTCGATCAATACAGTGTTGACGGTATTTGCATTTTCATAGGCGGACACATTGAAGGAGGTTCCCAATACCTGGATGGCCATTTTCTCCGAATTCACGATAAAGGGATGCTCCGGATCATGGGTGACCTTGAAAAAGGCCTCCCCACTCATGCTGACCTCCCTGTTCCCTTCTTGTGCGAATTTTACGGGATACTTGATATGGCTACCGGAATTCAATTGAATCTCGGTCCCATCGGAAAGGATCAGGGTGAACATCTTCCCATTGGGGATATGCAGTTCATTGTATACCGTCTCCGATGAGAATCCGGGTTCGTACCTTAAGGTCTGGGCCTCCTTAACGGCCACCACTTCCCCGGAGGGCAGGGCAATGGCCTGCTTTTTGTCTTCATGGAAGGGCGTGACGTTTTTGCCCATATCCAAGGTGATCATATTGTTATATAGTGGATCCGCCCCAGGGAAAAGGGTTTCTTTTGCCCCAAGGCCCAAGGCGATGGCCCCGACAAAAATGGCGGCGTATTTGAGGATCTTAGTAAAGGGAAGGGTCCGTTTCTTATCGATCCGCTGCTGCAGTGACTGCCAATCCCCTTCCACATCCAGCCCATGGAGAAGTTCCAGGGATTCATCGACCAATCCTTCCTCCATGATTTCGGCCAAGGTTTCCCTTTCGGCTTCGGACAAGCCCAAGGTGGGGATGGATTCCGGGTTTTCCGAATTTTTTAATTTTTGCAAATACGACTCGAGTCGATCCTTCTTGGACATGGATATAGGTTTCTTAATGAATAGTTGGTTTTTTTATCGATCAGGGTGACAAATAACCCGATTTTTTTTGGGAAACGTTAATCTTTCCCCTCCCATTGGTGTATTGTGGATATAAATTTTATATTTATTTAACTTTTAATTTCCTAAAACCCCCAAAATACAGGAAAATTATGTCGAATAAGGTGAAGGAGTTATTTGAAAATAACTATGCTTTACTGTGTCTTGTTTCCTTCTCCATTGTAAAGGACAGGGATGTTGCGAAGGATTTGGTCCAGGATTTTTTTGTCTCCCTTTGGAACCGCAGGGACAGCCTGACCATCACTTCCTCCTTTGAGGCCTATGCCAGGCAATCGGTGAAGAACCTGAGCTTTCAGCATCTTGAAAAGGTCAGCAAGCAACGGCGCCTGCAAAAGGAGCTCGACACCGATAGGGCCGATCACCAGCCCCCCCTGGAGGAGCCCAGAAAGAACAGCAAACTCGAAGCGCTTTTGGAACAGATGCCCGACAAGCGGAGGGAAATCTTTGTCTCCTTTGTCGTCCAGGGAAAGAGCTATTCCGAGATCGCTGAATCCAAAGGGGTTTCCATCAATACGGTCAAGACACAGATGAAAAGGGCCTATGCTTTTCTCAGGTCCCATAAACGTCAGGACTTTTTGTACTTTTTCCTTTTACACTTCTGCTGGATCTGACTTATCCACTGTTTGAGGCCCGATTATTGCGAATCGAGCCCCAATTTATATGGTTGGTTTGATTAATTTTGCCACAAAATAATTTCTATGTTGGTTTGGACACTGTTCATCGGGGCCATTTTGATTTTTTTGGCCCTGGATCTTGGGGTATTCAATAGGAAAGCGCATATAATCAGTGTCAAGGAAGCCTCGATGTGGACGGGAATATGGGTCACCCTATCCTTTCTGTTCTCCTTCGTGATCTATTGGTTGTATTCCAAGGGATATATTGCCAATGCGGACATGTTGACCCCCATGGATGCCAGCATCAAGTTCATCACCGGTTACCTTATCGAACTTTCCCTGAGCGTTGACAATATATTTGTGATCGCGGTGATCTTTGCCTCCTTCAACATCCCCCAAAAGTACCAGCACAGGGTTTTGTTCTGGGGAATTTTGGGGGCGATCGTGTTCCGGGCCCTAATGATCTTTTTTGGGGTGATCCTGATCACGAAATTCAGTTTCGCTACCTATGTGTTCGGGGCATTTCTGCTGTTCACGGCCATTAAGATGCTTACCTCCAAAGAAGAAAAGTTCAATCCGAAGAAGTCTTTCGTTTACCGGAATTTAAGAAAGATAATGCCGATCACCACCCATATGGAGGGACAAAAGTTCTTTGTCAAAAGGAAACATATCACCGCGGCAACCCCTTTGTTTATGGCCTTGTTGGTCATTGAATTCACCGATATACTGTTTGCCCTGGACAGCGTACCGGCCATTTTGGCCATTACCTCCGATCCCTTTCTGGTATTCAGTTCCAATATTTTTGCCATCCTGGGGCTCAGATCCATGTATTTCTTCCTGGCCCATATGATCGATCGCTTCAGTTATCTCAAATACAGTTTGGTGGCCATTTTATTTTTCGTGGGAATCAAGCTTATTTTGGCCCATCATTACAAATTTCCGGAATGGCTTTCCCTCGGATTTATAGCCCTGGCCCTTATTTTGGGTGTGGTGGTCTCCCTTAGAAGGGAACCCAAAAAGGATACAAAGGAATAGCCCTAGGCCATCGAGGTGCTAATGTAAGGTTCGAGCATTGTAAAGGAAGTGATTTTGCCAAAACACGATTTTTGGAGATACACTGGATTTCCCCCGCCCCGAACATCTTTCAATGTATTCAAATTGAATATGCGATCCAATTGCAGGTCCGCCTGCTCCTGATAAGGGAAGCCGAACATTTGATGGACTATCTGTCCCTTATTTCGGTGGAGGTCTTTGGGCGGCAGGGCACCTTGGCCATTGGGCGGGAAACCCCCGAACCCCTGTTCTCCCTTCTAGCGGGGAACCTTCCCCAAATCGATCCCTTTCCGGTTGGGGAGGACCGGATGGACAACCATTCCTTTGGCATTTTGTTCGGATCTTTCGAGCCTTGGTCCCTGGAACCTGCCTGAACCATCGCGGCACTTTGGACCGGCACCGATCCTTGGATAATGGGAAAAACAAAAACCCCCTCCAACCAAACAAAAGGGGGTTTCGTTTCTGCGGGCACCTTGTTCAAAGGCCCCACAGTTGGGTCAATTTAAAATTGGTCTTGGTTATTTGCCCGCTCTTTCCTTTTTTTGTTCATCGACCATATCGGCCACATCCTGCAACAATTTTTTCGCGTCGTACACGATACCGTCCTTGATGGTCAGTTCCACCCCGCCGACCCGTTCGGGTTTGCCGGTCTCATCGTTCAACCTTACGGCCCCTGTACCGTAGAGGACCTTGAAGTTTTGAAGGGGATTTTCATCTATGATGATCATATCGGCCAGCAACCCGGGACGGATGACCCCATATTCGATCGGTTTGTTAAGGGGTTTGAAAATTTCCTGGGCCGCGTGCATGGTGGCCGAACGTACCACTTCCAGTGGATGGAAGCCCGCTTCCTGTAACATTTCCAGTTCGAGAATGGTCCCAAAGCCATACAGTTGATAGATGAAGCCCGAGTCTGAGCCCACGGTCACCTTTCCTCCCATGTTCTTGTATTCATTGAGGAACTGCATCCACACCTGATAGTATTTTTTCCACGCCACTTCGTCCTCAGTGGTCCAGTCGAACCAATAGGCACCGTGGCTCACCCGGCTGGGGGTGAAAAAATCCATCTGGCTGGGCAGGGTGTATTTTTCATGCCAGTCGGCATTCCGGGCTCGCATGACGTCCCTTCCCGCGGAATATATGGTCATGGTCGGGTTGATGTAGAAGTCCAATTCCAGGAATTCATCCAAGAGGGCGTTCCATTTTTCACCGCCCGGTTTTACCAGGTTCCACTGTCGGGCAACTTGGCCAAAACGGTGTTGCTCATCCCCATAGTTGATATCTATGGGAAAAGGCTGCACGTCATTGTTCTCGTACATGGATTCAAAAAGTCCATAGAAATGGGTGATACTGGTAAGTCCCAGTCTGGCGGCGTCCAAAGCGTTCATCTGGGCCACCCCGCTTTGGGCCAAGTGGGCGGTACTGCCCAGGTTAAGGGAATTTGCCTCATCCAAAAGGGCCTTCATGATGCTCGGTTCATAGGCCCCCAATTTAAGGCCGTCCACGCCTTTTTTCTTGGCGTACTGTACCCAAGCCCTGGCATCTTCCGGAGTCAGGATCTTACGGCCCTTCCACTCCGCTCCACTTCCAGGTCGGTGGTAGGAGACGATCCTGGGAGCCACGATCTGGTTCTTGGCGCTCCTTTCACGTTCTTTGAGGGACCACTCCAGATCACCGGTGGGCACCCCACGTACCGTGGTGATGCCATTGGCCATCCAAAGTTTATAGGTGTATTCAGCCTCCGGGGCTTTGGGCACACCACCGGTGTGCACGTGCAGATCCACGATCCCGGGCATCATATATTTGCCCGAAGCATCGATTTCCTTGGTTTTCCCCGATCCCACTTTTGGGCGGCGGGCCGGGTCAATGGGGACCTTGGGATAGCCCACGGATACCACATCCACAATTTTGTTTTTCTCGACCACGACATCCACCGGTCCCCGTGGAGGCCCCCCAGTGCCATCGATCAGGGTCACTCCCCGGATGATCAAGCGGTCAAAGGGACCTTCCCCTTCCCCGGGTCCCCGATCGGGGGCACCGATCATCTGGGCGCCCAAGATCAGGGGCATCACCAAGCACATACTCAATATAAAATGTTTCATAAATTAAAGGTTTTAAAGGTGTTGGTTATTAAATTTCATCTACTTAGGACCGACCACGGATGGCGATCTCATTGGTCGGACAGGATTATTTTTGGCCATAAAACAATCAAGTTTCCAAGTATAAGTTGTGAAAACTTTGAATTAGGGTGACAAAAATTCAATTTTTTAAGAAAATGAAAATTTTCAAGCTGGGCGGGTTGGCGGGTGCGGGCCCAGGATGCAGGGAAACAAGGGAGCAAGGTGCGCCCTTTGAATGGAGGCCTCCCTTGGGCCCATGGTGACTTTGACAAATCATTGATTTGTACGCTGGGACCAAAGAACCCTTAAAGATCGCTCAGGTCCCGGTACATGATATGGGTGTCCGCCATTCCCAAGGCGTTATGCCTGAACCCTTTGGGGGTTGTACCGATAATCTTAAAGCCGGAATTTTCCCAAAGGGCCATGGCCGCCATGTTGGTACTGACCACAATATTGAATTGTATACCCGTGAACCCCAGTTCCCTGCCCCTTTGCAGGGAATGGGCACAGAGCATTTTCCCAAGGCCCCGCCCCTGAGCCCCTGCATGGACCATATAGCTGCAGTTTCCGATATGGTTCCCCAGACCGGGCTGATTGGCCTTGATGATATAGGTGCCCAGTATATGTCCATGCTCCACCAGGACATAGGTTTCCATATAAGGGGCGAACCATAGTTTTTCCATATCCTTTTTTGGAGTTTTCGGATCGAAGACATAGGTGTCACCTGCTTGGATGACAGCCGAAAAAATTTCCCAGACTTGTTCCCGGTCCTGGGCATGGGCCAAACGTATGTTCAATGGTTCGTTGTTTTTTTTTTAAAAATAGTTCAAAAAAATGGATGCCCATGGTTCTGGATGCCAAAAATGCAATCGGCCACCTGGGACCGGTTTCAGAGGAGTTCCCGTAGCACTTCCCACACATTTTCGGCCAACAGACGGTGTCCCTCCACTGTGGGATGGATGCCGTCCCCCTGGTTGAGATGGGGGATGCCGCCTACCCCCTCCAGGAGAAAGGGAATCAAGTGTATCTCTTCCTTTTCGGCCAATCGGGGGAAGATTTCCCTAAAGCCCGAGCTATATTCCGGACCCATATTGGG
>Ga0079224_100001108_pt1 | contig 29755 bp, 25 predicted proteins | sample Stecom2015_FD_80414 | JGI IMG/M metagenome (GOLD analysis project Ga0079224, IMG submission 80414) | Agricultural soil microbial communities from Utah to study Nitrogen management - Steer compost 2015 | ecosystem: Environmental > Terrestrial > Soil > Agricultural land | place: USA: Utah... | reverse complement strand
GTCTATCTGCTCACTGACTACGAACTCACCGGCGCCAGCCCGCCGGCGGCGCCGCTCAAGGCGGCGCGCTTCCGTCCCAAACTCGGTGACGAGTACATCGACGCCGGCGACAACTGGTCGTGGCACGAGAATCCCTTCGTCGGCACGCGCGAGTTGAAGGGCCTGCTGCTCCTGCAGCTGATCGTCAACAACTGGGACCTCAAAGCGGCGCAGAACGTCATCTACGACGTCAGGAAGCCAGGCCGCGGTCCGGCCGAGTGGTATGTCGTCCGTGACGTCGGCGCCGCGCTGGGACGCACCGGCTGGCCGGTGGGTACCAAGAACAGCCCCGACGACTTCGAATCACAGAACCTGATCCGCGAAATCGTCGATGGCCGTATCGTGTTCGACTATCATGGCCGCCACGCTGAACTGCTCGAGAGCATCACGGCCGACGATGTCGTCTGGATCGCGGAACTGATGGATCACATCACGCCGAAGCAGTATGCAGACGCTTTCAGAGCGGCGGCGTATCCCGAGGACATCGCCGACCGCTTCATCACGAAGATTCGCGCGAAGGTCCAGGAGGGGCTGAATCTGAAGCGCACGACATCGGCTTCCGGGGCGGAGCGTCCGTGAGGCAACGCCTGCTCACCGCACTGCTGCTCTGCGCGCCGGTGGTGGCGATCCCTGCGTCCCTGTTCGCACAGGCGAACCCGGTCGAGCAGCTGATCAGAGCCAACCAGGAAGACCACGATCCCGATCACTTCCTGCACGAAGTGGACGATGCGATGGGTGCGTTGCCGCTGGCGGCACTGCTGGGCGCCGCGCTCGCGTTGCGTCCCCGCAGACGCGGCACGCCGCCTCGCCAGGCGTCGGTCATTCAAACGCAGATCATTCTGGCCGTCGTCGGCGCCGTCGTCATGCTGATCGTCGGGCAGAGCCTCGCGCGTGCGTTCGGCATCGTCGGCGTCGCGAGCCTGATTCGGTATCGTGCGAAGGTCGACGACCCTAAGGACGCCGTTGTCATGCTGTGCTGCCTCGGGGTCGGCCTGGCTTCCGGCGTGGGCCTGTATGCGCTGGCGATGATCGCGACGGCGTTTCTGCTCGTCGTGCTGTTCCTGCTCGAGTCGTTCGAACCCGAGTCGAAGAAGATCTTCGAAGTCACCATTCACGCCAGAGCCGACCTGAACCTGCGCAATCAGGTGCAGGCCGTCTTCAAACGCGCGGGCGCCGACTATGAGCTGCGGTCGGTGTCGGACGGCGACCTCGTGTACGAAGTGCAGCTGCCGTACAGTCAGCGCACCGACAAGCTGTCAACCGCCATTGTCGCCCTCGACCGCTCGCACGACATCGCCGTGGAGTGGAAGGACAAACGCCCCTGACCGGCATCGGCGGACCCCACCCCTCCATGCGTCTCATCGTGCAGCCGGGCGACGGGCTCGTTCCGATCATCGACGCCATCGACGAAGCGCGGCGGCGCGTCGACATCGTCATCTTCCGGTTCGACCGGCCGAAGCTCGAGGCCGCGCTGGCGCGGGCGGTCGAACGCGGCGTGCCGGTCCGGGCGCTGATTGCCCACACGAACAGAGGCGGCGAAGACCATCTGCGGCGGCTCGAACTGCGCCTGCTCGAACGCGGCGTGATGGTGTCGCGCACCGCGGACGACCTCGTCCGCTATCACGGGAAGATGCTGCTCGTCGATGAGCGTCTGTTCGTGCTCGGGTTCAATTTCACGAAGCTCGACATCGAGAAGAGCCGCAGCTTCGGCCTGGTGACCGACACGCCGTCGCTGGTCGCGGCAGCCGAGGACCTCTTTCAGGCCGACAGCACGCGACGGATGTATACGGCCGGACGCGATCAGGACTTCGTGGTGAGTCCGCAGCTTTCGCGCGTCACGCTCACGCAGTTCATCCGAAGCGCGCGGAAACAACTGCTCATCTACGATGCCAAGCTGAGCGATCCGGGGATGCTGCGTCTGCTGCGCGCGAAGCAGGGGGAGGGCGTCGAGGTGCGCGTCATCGGCAAGGTCGGAAAAGGCGCGCCTCTCGATGCTGTGCGCCTCGAGGGCATCCGCCTGCACGTGCGCGCCATCGTCGTCGACGGTCGCGAAGTATTCATTGGCAGTCAGAGCCTGCGGAAGCTCGAGCTCGACGGCCGGCGCGAAATCGGCCTCATCTGCCGCGAGCCGGCGATTGCCCGCCGCGTCGCGCAGGTGTTCGAGAAAGACAGACGCGGACTCAGTTGAGACGCCGCGTCCAGGTGCCGGTGTCGACGACCTGGCCGGTGCGCGACACCGACGCGTAATACATGACGTCATCGAGAATCTCGACGAGCATGAACGACTGGTCGCGGTCGTAGCCGGCGGCGGTCAGGGTCGATCCTTCGCGGATGTCGCCTCGCGACAGCTTTCCCGCAGCGCCGGTGATGAAGTAGAGGATGCCGTGCTGTGGCGTGATGCGCTCGTAGAAGTGCTCGTGGCCCGTGAAGACCACGCTGATGTTGTACTTGATGAAGAGTGGCTCCCACGCCCGGCGGATGGGCAGGTTCGAGCCGTGCCGCCCGCCCTAAGAGTAGGGCGGGTGGTGGAAGACGGCAATCTTCCACGCCTCGTCCGCGCCACTCATCTCGCGGTGCATCCACTGCAACTGCGTTTCATCCGGATACGTCGATTCGAGCATGAAGAAGCGCACGTCCTGGTCGGCCGCCTTGAACGTGTAGTAGGACTCGCCGTTCATGTTGAAGTGACGGTACAGCCGCTGCTCGCGCTCGTCGTGATTGCCGAGTGACGCATAGAACTTCACACCGTCTGTGAGGAGTGCGGCATACGGCATTTCGAACTTGCGCGCGTAGTCGGCGGGCCGTTCAGGCCCGTAGAGGTTGTCGCCGACCATGATGACGGTCTTGAAATCGAACTGCTGCCGCTGCGCGTCCATCTGCTGGGCGACTTCGTATTGCCGCCGGTTGCCGACGCCCATGTCGCCAATGACCGCGAACTTCAGCGAGCCCTCGGCGTTGGGAAGGACGCCGATAGGCCGACTCGACGCGTCCTGCGTGCCAGTGTGCGCACCGCCTGCCGCGGGCGCGCCGTTCGCAGGCTGATAGCTGGATTGCGTTGCGCACGAGGCCGCGAACAGCAGCGCGAGCCAGAAGTGTTTCAAGGATGTCGGGCGCATGTCTGACGGGGCTCCGCTATTCGATGGCGTCGCGAATCACGTCGACCATGAGGTACGCCGACACGTCGAAGAGGATGAGGTCCTTGCCGATGAATCGGTACTCGAGCTGCTTCGGCAGCACGGGCAGCCGTTCGAGAATCTGTGCAGGGACCGTGGCAACCGGCAGACCCGCAGGGTACTCACTCATCACGACCACACGCTGAGGTGGCGGCGCCTCGTCGAAGATCGCGCCGCGGATGTTGGCGCCTTGCGGTCCGGCCAGGACCTCGGCGAGTCGACGACGAATGAGATCGGAGATGCCCGGCGTGAAGATGGCGCCCTGCTGCCAGTCGGGCAGTGCGCTGGCGATCCGTCGGGCCAGTTCCTTCTGTCGCCGGTGGATTTCGGCCGATTCTGCCTCAGACGTCGACGGGAAAACCTCGTCCCGCAGTCCGGTGCTGATGCCGTTGTACCTGTCGAGCCTGGTTTTGAAATCGTCGATGACGGTTTCCTCGGCCAGCGTTCGGGGCGCCGCTTCCGGCGCCTCGACAGGCTTGCGCGAGCAGGCTCCTGACGCCGCTGCGCCTGCGATGGCGGCGACGCCGACCAGCAGGGCCAGACGGTCGAGCTTGAGGACGCGCGGCATATCTGCGTGGAACAGCAAGAATTGCGCCTGAAATCGTTCAGCTTGCCGCGTTTCCGGCTTCCTGTTTGAATAGATCCATCCCGTGAAGATGCGAATGGAAGAGATGGATCGTCGGCATCTGCCCGATCGCCGTCAGAGCGATCGTCGTCACTCCGCCGAGCGGCGCCGCTTCATGAAGATCGGCGCCGCGGCTGCGGCGCTCATCGCCGTGCCTTCGAAACTGAAGGCGGTCGAGTCACCGCTCGTCTCGGCGCCGCCCGCCCTCGTCCCCGCTATGGTCGAGCCGGCCCGGGCGACGCGCGCGCTGTCGTTCGTCCACACGCACACGGCCGAGAAGCTCGCCATCCAGTACTGCTGCGATGGTCTGTACGATACGGCGGCGCTCGGGAAGCTGAATCATCTGCTGCGCGACTTCCGGACGGGCGACGAGCATCCCATCGATCCCAAGCTGTTCGACCTGCTGCACGAGTTGTCGGTGACCCTCGGCGCCGAAGGCGAGGCGTATCACATCATCTCGGGCTACCGCTCGCCGGTCACCAACACGATGCTGCAGAAGCGTGGTGGGCCGAACACCGGCGTGGCGACGCGCAGCCTGCACATGGTCGGCCAGGCGATCGACATCCGGATGCCCGGTGTGAAGCTCAAGGAACTGCGCGACCGCGCCGCGGCACTCAAGCGCGGCGGCGTCGGCTACTACCCGGCATCGAACTTCGTCCACGTGGATACGGGCCGGGTGAGGTACTGGTAGAACACAGAATACAGAACGCAGAACACGGAATAGAGGACCGGAACGGTCGGGCCGGCGTTGCCGGCCTTTTTCGTTTAGTCTGTCGGCGTGAAGCTGATCGAGAAGCGGACGTCGCCCATCAGCGGGGCGGGCGTGTTCGCCGTGCGCGCCATTCCGAAGGACACGTTCATCGTCGAGTACAAGGGCGAGAAGATTGGCGCGCGTGAGGCGGCGCGGCGCGATGCGCGCTACATTGCCCGCGGCCGCATCTGGGTCTTCACGATCAACGCGCGCTACGCCCGCGACGCGGCATTCGGCGGCAACACGGGACGCTACGTCAATCACTCGTGCCGCCCGAACTGCTACTCGGACATCGTCGGCGACCGTATCTGGATTCGCGCCCTGCGCGACATCCGGCCCGGCGAGGAACTGACCTACGATTACTGCACCGACGGTGCGGCCGGCATCAGATGCCGCTGCCGGCGGATTTGCAGGGCAATACTGTAGCCGTCGTGACCTCCATCTACCTCCACGGTTTCGCGTCGTCGCCCCAGTCGTCGAAGGCCATTCGCGTCGCTGAGGCGCTGCGGCCGCTCGGCATCACGACGCAGATCCCCGACCTGAATCAGCCGTCCTTCCGCGACATGACCGTTACGCGCATGATCGACAGGGTGCGCGAAGCGGCCGACGGGCCGCTGCTCCTCGTGGGCTCGAGTCTCGGCGCGTTCGTCGCCGTGAATGCCGCGGCAAAAGTGGCCGATGTGCGCGGCATCGTGCTGCTGGCGCCGGCCTTCGACTTCGGCGCGGATGATGACGGGAAGATTGGCGAGGTCTCCATCGCCGACTGGAAGGCGCGCGGCAGTTGCGAGATCTTCCACTACGCCTGGGAACGCACCGAGACGCTCGACTACGCGCTCTACGAAGACGCGCACCGATACGACGCGTTCGCGCTCGACCTTGCGATGCCGGTCCTGGTGTTCCAGGGCACGCGCGACACGGTCGTCGATCCTGCCGTTGTGCGGCGGTGGTGCGACGGACGCCCGAACGTCCGGCTCATCGAGCTGGACGACGATCACCAGCTGCAGGCGTCCATCGATCTGATCTGCGAAGAGACGGCCGCGTTCGCCCGGGCTATCGCGCCGCGCTGACTGGTTCGGGCATCCTGCCCGCCGCGCCCAGTTTGAAGACGTGCGGGTGCTGGCCAGCGATGGCGTTGCGCGTGTCGACGATGACGTTGGCCTCGCGCAGGATCTGCGCATAGTCGAACGCCTTGTGGTCGGTGATGATGACCACGCAGTCGGCCCCGCGCAGGGTCTCGGTCGACATCGCGAGTCCGTCGAGGTCGCGACCTCCGCGCCATTCGTGCGCGGGCAGGCGCGGCACCCACGGATCCGTGAACGAGACCTCGGCCCCGCGTTCGTGCAGCAGCGACATGATGTCGAGCGCCGGCGACTCGCGCATGTCGTCGATGTCGCGCTTGTAGGCGATGCCGGCGACCAGGACCTTCGACCCGTTGATGGCCTTCTTCCGGCTGTTCAGCGCCTCGCCGACCTTGTCGACAACGTAGTGCGGCATGTTGCCGTTGATGTGGCCCGCCAGTTCGATGAAGCGCGGCTCGAATCCCGTCTGACGCACCTTCCACGACAGATAGAACGGATCGATCGGAATGCAGTGCCCGCCCAGTCCTGGCCCGGGGTAGAAGGGCATGAAGCCGAATGGCTTGGTCGCGGCCGCGCCGACGACCTCCCAGACGTCGATGCCGAGCCGGTCGCACATCAGTGCAAGCTCGTTCACCAGGCCGATGTTCACGGCGCGGAACGTGTTCTCGAGCAGCTTGACCATCTCGGCGACGCGTGTGGAACTGACAGGCACAATCGTCTCGATGGCCGCGCCGTACAGGTCGGCGGCAAGCTGCGAGCAGGCCGGCGTGCATCCGCCGACGACTTTCGGCACGTTGTGCGTCGTGAAGGTCGGGTTACCGGGGTCGACGCGTTCAGGTGAAAACGCGAGGAAGAAATCGGTGCCGGCCTTCAGCCCGCCGCGTTCGAGAATGGGCTGCACGACTTCGTCCGTCGTTCCCGGGTACGTCGTCGACTCGAGCACGACCAGCGTGCCGGGCTTCAGATAGTCGGCGATGCGTTCGGTCGCAGCGACGATGTACGAAAGGTCGGGGTCTTTCGTCTTGCGCAACGGCGTCGGCACGCAGATGTTGATCGTGTCGAGCTCCGCGACGCACTTGAAGTCGGTGGTCGCCGTCAGGTGGCCCGACGCGACGAGGGCGGCGACGTCGGCCGAGGGGACGTCGGGAATGTAGGAACGCCCGGCGTCGATCGCTTCGATCTTCCGCTCATCGAGGTCGATCCCCACGGCCGTATAGCCCGCCCGGCCGAACTCCACCGCAAGCGGAAGCCCGACGTAGCCCAGACCCACGATGCCGGTGCGGGCCTGGCGGGAGCGAATGCGATCGCGAAGGGTCGTGGCAAGAGCAGGGAAGTCGTGGGTCATATGAGGAGGACGATCTTAGCGGGCCCGGGGCTCGCGGCTCAAGAATCTCTGTGCCCTACTGCTTGCTGATCCCGGTTTCCTTGATCTTGTTCAGCAGCGTCTTGTAGCTCACGCCGAGCAGGGTCGCCGCCTTACGCCGGTTCCACTTGACCTGCTGGAGCGTCTGCTCGATGAGCGCTCGTTCGGCCTTCATGGCCGCAGCCCGGGCGACGTCTGCCAGCGACGTGCCTGCGACGACGGCGTCCGGTTCGACGTCCGCATCTTCCTCCTCCTCGGGCTCGTCGTCTGCCGTGGGGGCGTCGACCTGGACCGGAGGGGATGGCGGTTGAGAGGCGGCTGGCATCGGCATGGCCGAGGGCACCATCCCCGACGACAGCGGGACGCCGGCCCCGGCGACCGCCGCGACGTGGTGCGCGCGCTGCTGCTGGCGCTCGATCTCCCTGATGATCATGCGCTCGTCCTGCAGTACGACGACCTGCTTGATCATGTTCTCGAGCTCACGGATGTTGCCGGGCCAGTGGTACGACAAAAGCATGCCGTGCAGCGTGTCACTCAGCTTCGGCACGGGCTTCTTCCATTTGGCCGCGTACTTCTTGAGGAAGAAGTCGACGAGGAAGGGAATCTCGTCGCGGCGCTCGCGCAGCGGCGGCACGAAGACCTCGATGACCTTGAGGCGGTAGTACAGGTCCTCGCGGAAGTCTCCCTTCAGCATCATGCTTTCGAGGTCGCGGTTCGTGGCCGCGATCACGCGCACGTCGACCGTCACGGGCCGGTTGCTGCCCAGCTTCGTGAACTCGGCGTCCTGCAGCACGTGCAGCAGCTTCGACTGCAGCGCCGGCTTCATCTCGCCGATTTCGTCGAGGAACATCGTGCCCTCGTCGGCTTGCTCGAACTTGCCGATGCGCGTGGCTGCCGCGCCCGTGAACGCGCCTTTCTCGTGGCCGAACAGCTCCGACTCGAGCAGGTCGGGCGGCAGCGCCGCGCAATTGACCTTGACGAACGGGCCGTTGCGGCGCGTCGATCGCTGGTGAATGGCGCGCGTGACCAGTTCCTTGCCGACGCCCGATTCGCCGCGGATGAGCACGCCGACGTCGCTGTCGGAGACCTGCTCGATCATCTGCGCGACGATCTGCATCTTCTCGCTGCTGCCCCACATCGCCTGGTCTTCGTCGTCGCTCAACTGCTGGCGCAATTCGCTCAGCTCGGACGTCAGGCGCTTGCGCTCGAGCGCGTTCTTCAGCACGACCTCGAGGCGGATCTCGCCGAGCGCTTCGGGGCTGTCGGGTTTTTCGATGAAATCGGTGGCACCGGCCTGCATGGCCTTGACGACCGTCGGCGTCTCGCTGTGGCCCGACAGCATGATGACGGGCAGGTCTGGAGCCGCCGCGCGCAGGCCCTTGAGCGTCTCGACGCCGTCCATGCCGGGCATCCTGACGTCGAGCAGCACGACGTCAGGCTGGTCCGCGCCCTTCAACGCGGCCAGGAACTCGTCGCCCCGGCCATAGGTGCGGGCGTCATAGCCGCGCAGCGACAGGAAAGTCTTCAGGTACGCGCCGAAGGCGTTGTCGTCATCGACGATGGCGACCAGGTGTTTTTTCATGCGTGTGTCTTCGCCGTGTCTCGGTCAGCTCAGCGGCAATGCAATTGCCGCACCGGCTTTCGGGCGCTCGCCCGGGGCGCCGCGCAGGTCGCCCCCATGATCCTCGATGACCTGCTGGGCGACGACCAGGCTCAGTCCGAGTCCTCCCCTCGTGATATCGAAGGACGGAAGGGCGTCCCTGGACGCGTCGGCGATGGCCCTCGTGACCGCCTCGGTTCCCAGGGACAGGCGCGCCTCGCGCGCGTTGCCGCTCCCCGCCACGTCGGCCACCAGGCACAGCGGATCGTCGTCCATTATTTCCCGCGCGACGGCCGTTGCGACAGCGGAAACGGCCTGCGCGAGGCGTTCGGCATCGCCGTTGACCAGGATCCCGTCTACCGACCCTCGCCAGGAGACGGCAAGCCGGTCACCGGCGCTATTGATGACGGCGACATTGTCGAGGATGCCCGACAGTGGCACGGGCGAGCGGAGAAACGTCAGGCGCCCCTGATGAAAGTGAGCCACGTCGCTGACCTCGGTGATCAGCGCCGACAGCTTCGCGCAGCTCTTCTCGGCCTCCTGGATGACGCGGCGCTGTGCGTCTGACAGCGGGCCGACGCGATCGGTCGACAGCATGCGCAGGTACCCGGCCACGACCGTGAGGGGCGTGCGGAACTCGTGGACCGCAAGGGACAGAACCTTCGGCCAGTCTGGGGCATCGGCCATAAAATGATTCTAATTGCTGCAACCGTGGGGAGCGATGGCGCGTCCAAGGTCAGCAGCCGGGGAGGACGATGCTGATTCGCACGGACACGCCGCTTCCGTACTCGGAAATCACGCCGGAATCGCACTACCTCAACCGCCGGCACTTCATTCGCACAACGGCCATCGCGGCGGCGGGTCTGGTCGCGGGCTGCGGCCTGGATGACCCTGCCCTGGCGCAGGCGGCGTTCCCCGATGTCCGGAAGGGCCCCTTCGGCACCGACGAGAAGCAGAACAGCTGGGAAGAGATCACCGGCTACAACAACTTCTACGAGTTCGGTACCGACAAGAGCGATCCCGCGCGCTATGCCGGCCGCATGACGGTACGGCCGTGGACGGTGAAGGTCGACGGGCTCGTCGACAAGCCGGGTGATTACGCCGTCGACGACATCATCCGCGACTCGGAGCTCGAAGAGCGCGTCTATCGGCTGCGTTGCGTCGAGGCGTGGTCGATGGTCATCCCGTGGATCGGCCTGCCGCTGGCTTCGTTCCTGAAACGCGTCAGTCCGCAGAGCAAGGCGAAGTTCGTCGAGTTCACGACGCTGATGCGTCCGTCCGAGATGCGCGGCGTCCGGTCGCGCGTGCTCGACTGGCCCTATACCGAGGGGCTGCGACTCGACGAGGCCCTGCACCCGCTGACGATTCTTGCGGTAGGTCTGTATGGCCGCGTGCTGCCGAATCAGAACGGCGCGCCGATCCGCCTGGTCGTGCCCTGGAAGTACGGCTTCAAGAGCATCAAGTCGATCGTCCGTATCCGCCTCACCGAGAAGCAGCCGGCCACGGCGTGGAACAGGATGGCGCCGCACGAGTACGGGTTCTATTCGAACGTGAATCCCGAAGTCGATCACCCACGCTGGACGCAGTCGCGCGAGCGGCGCATCGGCGAGTTGTTCCGCAACCGGCCGACGTTGATGTTCAACGGCTACGGCGATCAGGTCGCGTCGCTCTACGCGGGCATGGACCTGAAGAAGAATTACTGAGAGGCCAGCCGAAGCCGGCCCCTGCGCGTGCCTGCGCCTGAATGATCCTGTTCCTCCGCGTTGCCGTTTTCGTGGCGTGTCTGGTGCCGGCCCTGGTCCTCGGCTGGAACACGTGGCTGCTCTACAGCGGCGCCGGCGGCGACCTCGGCATCAATCCCATCGAGACGCTGACGCACCAGACAGGGCAGTGGGCACTCAGGCTCCTGCTCGTGACGCTGGCGATCACGCCCATCCGTCGGCTCACGGGGTGGAATGCGATCATCCGCTTCCGCCGCATGCTCGGCCTGTATGCGTTCTTCTACGCCATCCTTCACCTGTCGGTCTGGATGGTTTTCGATCACTTCTTCACACTCTCGACGATGGTCGAGGACATAGCGAAGCGGCCGTTCATCACGATGGGCACGCTGGCGTTGTTGTTGATGCTGCCGCTCGCGCTCACGAGCACGACGTGGGCGATTCGCAGACTCGGACGCCGGTGGCAGCAGTTGCATCGCCTCGTCTATGCGAGCGCCATCGCTGCGGTCGTGCATTTCATCTGGAAAGAAAAGGTCATCATCGACGAGACGATGACCTATGCGGCGATCCTGGCGGCGCTGCTCCTCGTGCGCGTCGCCTTCGCCTGGCGCCGCCGCAACCTCGCACGCTGAGGATCCCGGCTAGGATTGTCGCGTGAGCATCGACCGTCGCCGCATCTGGCGCGTCATCCGCATCGTCTGGGTCACGGCCGGGGTCGGGGCTGTTGTGGCGATGGCGTACGGCATGTCGACGGCGCCGTTGCCGCCGGACAGCCTCACCAGCGATGCGCGCGTCGAGATCGTGCAGGGGCGCGAGTCGATCGACTTCCGGCCTCGGCCGGACGATCCGGCCCGCGTCGGCCTCATCTTTTTTCCGGGCGGTCTCGTCTCGGCCGAGGCCTACGCGCCGATGGCACGCCGCATAGCCGAGCAGGGGCACCCGGTGTCGATCGTCCGGCTGCCGTGGCGCATGGCGCCGACGCCTGCCTACGAAGAGATGGCGTTCAGGACGGCGCGCGAGACGATTGCGGCATCGCACCATCGATGGGCAGTCGGTGGCCATTCCCGCGGCGGGATGTTGTCGACGAAGTACGTCGAACGCTATCGCGAGGGGCTTGCCGGGCTGATTCTGGTAGGTACGACGCATCCGCGCGAGCGCGATCTGTCATGGCTCGAGGTGCCCGTACTGAAGGTGTACGCCAGCCACGATGGCGTGGCGACGCCGGCCGACGTCCGGCGCTACGCCGCGAACCTGCCGGCCACGGCGACGTTCGTCGAGATCGACGGCGGGAACCATCGGCAGTTCGGCTACTACCGCTATCAATTGATGGACGGACGCGCGACGATGACGCGCGACGAGCAGCAGGCGCGGCTCGTCGAGGCGGTTGTCGGTCTGCTGCAGCGCGCGCAAGCTCAGCCGTAGCCTGCCACTCGCTGGGTGCTCGTGCCCATTCACCGGCCAGGTTGGCCATTTCGCTGAAAATCCTGAGCATTTCTGCGCATGAGCTCATACCATGGGCGTATCCGGAGCGGCCCGAAGGGTCGGGACGATCCGTGATGCGGGGAACCCCAGGCCCCGCGTTCGTGAGAGGAACCCATGCACAAGCCAATCAAGTACGTCGAAAAAGGTCTGACCTATGTCGCCAAGGGCGCGTGGGTCGTCTACGACGCCATCAACCGGGTCATCCCGGAGAACCCCTCGTTCACGCCGAACTGGTCGGACAAGCCGCTGCTCAAGTCGCGCGAGAAGGTCAAGCCGCCGCTTGGCTGGCCCCGCGAGACCGACTCGCTGTGCCCGGTGTGCGTCCGCGAGGCGCGCCAGGAGATCCTCGACGGCAAGCGCGATTACAAGGTGCTGCTCACCGAGAAGATCGGCGAGATCAAGGCGACGATTCTCGAGCGCGACGGCCAGATTCTGATGGTCAAGGACTGCCCGATTCACGGGCACTTCGAAGACGTCATGGCCATCGACACGGCATTCTTCAAGCACCTCGAAGAGTCGTTCCCGGGCAGCGACATCCGGTCGCACAACGACGAGAAGCTGCACAACCACGGCTCGTCGACCATCAAGTACGGCCGCGGCGCGGTGCTGACGATCGACCTGACCAATCGCTGCAACATGATGTGCGACCCGTGCTTCATGGATGCGAATCAGGTCGGCTTCGTGCACGAGCTCTCGTGGGAAGACATCAAGACGCTGCTCGACAACGCCATCTCGATCAAGCCGAAGCGGCAGATGTCGGTGCAGTTCTCGGGCGGTGAGCCGACGCTGTCGCCCTACTTCCTGCAGGCGTGCGAGTACGCCACGAAGGTGGGGTACAACTCGGTGCAGGCGGCGACCAACGGCATCGAGTTCGCGAAGAACCCCGACTTCGCGAAGGCGGCGGCGAAGGCCGGCCTGCGGTACGCGTACCTGCAGTTCGACGGTATCGGCAACGCCGCGAACTCGCACCGGCTGGTCGGCAACCTCTTCGACGTCAAGCTGCGCGCCATCGAAAACCTGTACAACGCCGGCGTCGACATCGTCCCCGTGACGACGATCGTCAATGGCGTGAACAACGAGCAGGTGGGGCGCATCATTCAGTTCGCGCTCGACAACCCGAAGAAGATCAACTTCCTGTCGTTCCAGCCGGTGTCGTTCACCGGTCGTGACGAGGAAGTGACGCCCGAGCGTCGGAAGGCGCAGCGCTACACGCTGTCGCACCTGGCGCACGACGTCAAGAAGCAGACGGGCCTCGGCGAACCGGTGCGCGACTGGTTCCCGATTTCGTTCGTCGGGACGTTCAGCGACTGGGCCGACCTGATTCACGGTCCGGCCAACGACTGGGGATCGCTCACGTGCGGCTGCCATCCGAACTGCGGCGTCGGCATGGCGCTGATGATCGACAAGGAGACGAAGGAGGCCGTGCCGGTGACGGCGTTCATGAACGCCCAGGCGGTGGCCAACGACATCAAGCGCGTGAACGACGCGGCGCGCGGACCGAAGGTCTCGATGCTCGGCATGGCGCTGGCCCTGGCGCGGAACTACGATCCGTTCAAGGCCCCGACGCACTTCCGGTTCACGGACCTGCTGAAGAAGTTCGACAAGACGTACAACGCGACGGGTCGCCTCGAGAAGTACGGCCGCGTGGGCGCCGAACGGACCGAAGCGGACATCGAACGGCGCCGGGCGGATCGGTGGAACTTCCTGTTCATCGCGGGCATGTGGTTCCAGGATCTGTTCAACTACGACTTCCGTCGCACCGAGCGCTGCATCATTCCGTATGCGACGCAGGAAGGCGAGATCAGCTTCTGTGCCTACAACACGGGCATCGGCTGGCGGAACATCATCGAGAAGATGCACATGACGGCCACGCTCACCAAGTGGTACGAAGAGCACGGACGTCATGAGATCTTCGCCGGCGGCAAGAAGGTCGGCCTCGCGTCGACCGAGCACAGCCTCGTGCTCGATCCCGAGGCGATTGCCAAGGGCAAGCAGACCGACCTCGACGAGGCGGGCATCGCCAAGAACGCGCGCGAAGAGAAGCTGCGCGCGCGCGCCGCGGCGAAGCAGCAGGATCCCGAGCACGCGCGCATGGCGGCGCTCTATCGCCAGCACGTGCTGAAGGAGCCGGCCGCCACGCTGGCCACCGGTCTGCAGATTCAGGGGCTCGGCAAGACCAAGAAGCCCGACGCGGCCAAGGCCGAGGTGCAGGACGTGCTGCACAAGAGCCAGGAGTAGGCCACGGGCCACAGGCCTCAGGCATGAGCCGGCAGGGATACCACCCTGCCGGCTTTTTTCTTCAAGTCACGTCATCCGCACGGTTCGTCACACTTCGGGCCGAAAAGTAAGCTGAATCGGCCCGATTGTCGTCTACTAACTTGATGCTCGAGAGCACCACGACTCCCCGGGACGAGCAGACGGAAGTCGGCAGTTACTTCGTCGCGAACTACCCGCCGTTCTCCGTCTGGAGCCCCGAGGCCGTCTCGACCCTGGCCCACGAGGCGTTGGATCGGCCTCCCGTGCCCGGCACGCCGCTCGGGCTCTACATGCACATCCCGTTCTGCCGGAAGCGCTGTCACTTCTGCTACTTCCGGGTCTATACGGACAAGAACGCGAAGGAAGTGCAGGCCTATCTGGACCTGCTGGTGCGCGAGTGGGAGCTGTACGCGGCGAAGCCGGCGATTCACGGCCGCCGCACGAACTTCGTGTACTTCGGCGGCGGCACGCCGTCGTTTCTCTCCACGACGCAGCTGCAGGGGCTCGTCGACCGCCTCAAGGCCATTCAGAGCTGGGATGACGCGGAAGAGATTACGTTCGAGTGCGAGCCCGGGACGCTGACCGAGCACAAGCTGCGGGCGATTCGCGAGATGGGCGTCACGCGCCTGAGCCTCGGCGTCGAGAACTTCAGCGACCGCATCCTCGAACTGAACGGCCGCGCCCACCGGTCTCCTGAAATCGGCCGCGCCTACGACTACGCGCGCTCACTCGGCTTCCCGCAGATCAACATCGACCTGATTGCGGGCATGCTCGGCGAAACCGAGGAGAACTGGCAGGACTGCATCGCGAAGACGCTGGCGATGGATCCCGATAGCGTGACCATCTACCAGATGGAGCTGCCGTTCAACACGACCATCAGCGCCGACATCCTCAAACACACCGGTCAGTTCTCGGAGACGGTCGCGACATGGGCGACCAAGCGCCGGTGGGTGAAAGAAGCCTTCGCGGCGCTCGAGCAGGCGGGTTACACGATCGGCAGCGCCTACACGGCCGTGAAGAATCCCGAAAAGACGACGTTCGTCTACCGCGATCGCCTCTGGCAGGGGGCCGACCTCGCGTCGCTGGGCGTCGCGTCGTTCGGTCACATCAACGGCGTGCACCTGCAGAACCTCGACAAGTGGGAGACGTACGCCAGGGCTGTCGAGGCCGGACAGATTCCGCTCGGCCGCGCGTATCGGCCCTCGGACGAGGAGCGGATGATCCGCGAGTTCGTGCTGCAGCTGAAGAAGGGCGCGCTCGCGCCGCGCTACTTCCAGGAGAAGTACGACGTCGATCCGCTGACGCGCTTCGCCGAGGCCCTGTCATCGCTCGACGGCGATGGCTGGCTGGCCGAGCAGTCGGCCGATCGGATCGCTTTGACCCGCGACGCGCTGCTGCGCGTCGATACCTTGTTGCCACGCTTCTTCCTGCCGGAGCACAGGGGAGTGAGGTACACGTAGGGCGTAGGATGCCGGGCGCCCCGCGCACGAAGCTTTGAGCCCCAGGGCCTCGAGCCCGAGCCCTGAGCCCCATCGAGATCATGATCAACTCTTCCTACGATGTCGTCGTCATTGGCGGCGGGCCTGCCGGCTCGACCGCGTCCACCATTCTTGCGGACGGAGGGCTGAAGGTCGGGCTCTTCGAGCGCGAGACGTTTCCGCGCTTCCATATCGGCGAGTCGCTGATCCCCGAGACCTATTGGGTGCTCAAGCGCATCGGCATGCTCGACAAGATGAAGGCGAGCCCCTTCGTCAAGAAGTACAGCGTGCAGTTCGTCAACGCGCAGGGGAGGGAATCGGCGCCGTTCTACTTCCACGACAACAAACCGCACGAATGCTCACAGACGTGGCAGGTGATTCGGAGCGAGTTCGACCAGATGCTGCTCGAGAACGCCCGCGAGCACGGCGTCGACGCGCACGAAGGCACGCACGTCACCGAGGTCCGCTTCGACGGTGACCGCGCGATTGGCGTGACGGTGCGCGGCATCGACGGGGTGCGGCGCGACGTCGACGCGAAGGTCGTCATCGATGCCAGCGGACAGGCGGCCCTGCTGCAGAACCGGTTCAAGCTGCGCCTGTGGGACCCGGTCCTCAACAAGGGCGCCATCTGGTCCTATTTCGAAGGCGCCTACCGCGACACCGGCAAAGACGAAGGGGCGACCATCGTCATCCAGACGCCGGATCGGCAGGGGTGGTTCTGGTACATCCCGCAGCACGACAACACCGTGAGTGTGGGCGTCGTGGCGCCGTTCGACTATCTGTTCAAGGGCAGGAAGGACCACGAGAAGACGTTCTACGAGGAAGTGGAGCGGACGCCCGGCGTGAAGCGCCGCATCGAGAACGCGACGCGCGCGGCCGGCTTCTTCGTGACCCGCGACTATTCGTACCGCTCGAAAGAAGCGTCCGGAGATGGGTGGGTGGTCATCGGGGATGCGTTCGGCTTCCTCGACCCGCTCTATTCATCGGGCGTGCTGCTTGCGCTGAAGTCGGGAGAACTCGCGGCCGACGCCATCCTCGACGGCCTGAAGAAGGGCGATACCGGCAAAGCACAACTCGGCGCCTGGGCCCCTGACTTCAACAAGGGCATCGACCGTATGCGCCGGCTCGTGTGCGAGTACTACGACGGCTTCCACTTCGGCGCCTTCGTCAAGAAACACCCGGAGCTGCGCGGCACGATTACCGATCTGCTGATTGGCGACCTGTTCACCGACAAGGTCGACAAGGTGTGGGCGCCGATGGAGGCCATGTACCCGCCCGGCAAGACGCCCATCGAACCGTGGTTCGCCGGCATCCCGCAGGACGAAGCGCCGCAGAAGACGAACGAGCTGATTCTGCCGGAGGGTGTGCGGAGGTAGGAGCGCCCTGAGCCCGACGTTGTGTTGTACCCTGACCGTGCATGGCTTTCCGCTACTCGCGCCGGGTGCAGTTCGCCGAGACCGACATGGCCGGCATCGTCCATTTCGCGCAGTTCTTTCGCTACATGGAGGAGGCCGAGCACGCGCTCTGGCGCGCCGCGGGACTCAGCATTGCGAAAGCGCACGAGAACATCGGGTGGCCGCGCGTGTCTGCGCGCTTCGACTTCAAGGCCCCGCTGCACTTCGAGGACGAGTTCGACGTCCACGTGACGATGGGGAAGATCACGCGGAGCACAATCACGTGGGAGTGCCGGCTCACGCGCGGCGAGACGCTGATCGGCGAGGGATCGTCGACGACCGTCCACGTCGGCAGAAAGCCGGGCGAGCCGCTGAAGTCGGCTGAGATCCCGGCTCAGGTCCTCGCGGCGCTGCGCGCGGTCGTCGACGGCTGACGCGCGTCAGCGGCCTTCCATCTGCTTCCAGCGCGCCTCGTACTCCTCGACGTTGGCGAGCGTGACGACGTCGACGCCCGAGTCGATGATGGGCGCGGCCGGCATGCGGCCGTTTCTGATGCCGTGCAGCAGCTTGACGCTCTCTTCACCCCACCCGAAGTACTTCTGACCGAGCAGGACGTGCGCCTTGCCTTCGCGCAGCAGGTCGAGGGCCGGCTGCACGGTGTCGAACGAGATGACCTTCGTCTTCGCCGGGTCGACCGCGTCGAGCGCGTTGCGGGTGAAGACGGGCCAGCCGCCCACCGAGATCCAGGCGCCGAGATCGGGATAGCGCCGCGTGCCGGCAGCAATCAGCTCGCCGGCCCGGACGACGTCTTCCTTGATGTCGAAGACTTCCACAACCTCGATGCCGGGTGCCTTTGTCAGTGCCTCGCGCACGCCATCGAGCCTGAGTTGCAGGTTCGTCGCGCCAATGCTCGTGATGATGGCGACCGTGCCCGTGCCGCCGAGAAGGTCGATGGCCTGCTCGCCCAGGATGACGCCAGAGCGGTGATCGTCGACGCCGTAGAACGCCAGGCGCTTGGAGTTCGGGGCGTCCGAATCCCAGGTCACCACCGGAATGCCAGCGTCGATGGCGCGGTTGATCGTGTCGGTCAGGAAGTCGCCGTTGAGCGCGGAGATCGCGATGCCGTCGACACCCTGTGAGATGTACGTCTCGAGAATCTCCTTCTGACGCAACTGGTCGGCCGTGGTCGGTGCGTTCCACAGAATGTCGACGTCGCCCAGTTCCGCTGCCGCACGCTCGGCGCCAATCTTCGCGTAGTTGAAGACCGGAATGTCGAGCGCCTTCGGAATGACGGCGAAGCGCAGCCTCGCGGGCGCGTCCGTGCCGGACGCGCCGCCGCAGGCCAGAGAAAACGCGGCCGCGGCCGCACAGATCGGAATCGCCAGTCCACGGAAGATGCTCATGCCGATGGTCTCCTACTCGCCTTTCCTCAACAGCAACTGATCAAGTACCACGATCACGATGACGACGGCGCCGACGATGAGGCGATCGTAGAACGTCGCCCCGGGTATCTGCGGCAGCGCATTGCGCAGCACGCCGAAGATCAGGCACCCGAGCACGGCGCCGAGCACCGAACCTCGGCCTCCTGACAGACTCGCGCCGCCAACGACGGCCGACGCGATGATATCCAGTTCGTAGCCCGTCGCGAGATCGGCCTTGCCCTGACCCTGGACGAACGTCAGGACGATGCCGGCCACGGCGGAGAGGAGGCCGGCCAGCACGTAGACCGAGGCCTTGACGCGTCCGACGGCGATGCCCGAGAACACCGCGGCCGTCTCGTTGCCGCCGATCGCGAAGACGCCGCGACCCCAGTTGAACCGCGTCATGAGGACGTGGAAGACCAGCGCAAGGCCGACCATGACGATCGGCGCGACCCAGTCGGCCGGCAGACCGAGCGGCCGCCAGCCGCCCACGAGCTTCCCCGAGACATCGAAGTAGCGGCCCTCGGTGATGATGAACGCCAGGCCTCGCGCGATACCCATCACCCCCAGCGTCGCGATGAACGGCGGGAGCTTGACGAGGACGATCAGCAGGGCGCTGAGGCCACCGGCCGCCATGCCGGTCGCGAGCGCGGCAACGGCGGCTGCGCCCAGACTCCAGCCGGCGTCGACGAAGAGCCCGCCACAGACGACGCCGGCGAGCGCGATGACCGAGCCTGGCGCGAGGTCGATTCCGCCCGAGATGATGACCATCGCGGCACCGACCGCGGCAATGCCGTAGATGGCCGAGTACTTCAGGATCAGCAGCGCGTTCGGACCGTTGAGGAACGGATGTGCGCGATTGCCGTCGGGCCACAGATACCAGGCGAAGAACAGAATCTCCGCGATGAGTATGGCGACGGTGCTGAGTTCACGAACGTGCTTCACGCCGCCCTCGTGTCGGCCGTCGCCAGCCGCATGACCGCTTCTTCGGTGGCTTCGGCGCCGACGAGTTGGCCCTGGACGCGTCCTTCGCGCATGACGATCACGCGATGGGCGAGGGCCAGCACTTCGGGAAGGTCGCTCGAGACGACGAGACACGCCGTGCCGCGCGCCGCCTCGCGCCGGATGACCGCATGAATCTCGAATTTGGCGCCGACGTCGACGCCTTTCGTCGGCTCGTCGAGCATCAGGACGCGCGGGCCGGTCGCCAGCCACTTCGCGAGCACGACCTTCTGCTGATTGCCGCCGCTCAGGCTGTCGGGATATGCGGCCGGGCCGGCGGCCTTGATGCGCCACGTGTCCATCAGGTGCGCGGCCTCGCGGCGATCCGCCGCCCGGCTCACGCGCATCGCGCGTGTCGCCAGTCGCAGGGGCAGCACGAGATTGTCGACGAGCCGTAGATTGAGGAACAGCCCCTGTCGCTGACGCTCTTCGGGAACGAGCGCGATACCGGCACGCGCGGCTTCGACAGGGGAGCGCAGCGTGACGCTGCGTCCGTCGAGGCTCACGCGGCCGCCGTGCGGGCGATGGATGCCGAAGATCGTCTCGAGCAGTTCCGAACGTCCTGAGCCCACGAGGCCGAAGAGCGCGACGATTTCGCCGATCGCCACGGAGAACGACACGTTGGCGAAGCACGGCCGACGGGTCAGGCTTTCGATCGTCAGGGCCGCACGCGCCTCGCCGGCGTGTGCGGTGTCGTCGCGCGGAGGCAGGTCACGGCCGACCATCAGCCGTACGATGGCGTCGTTCGATGTGTCGCGCGCGTTCAGTGTCGTGACGTAGCTGCCGTCGCGCAGCACCGTGATGCGGTCGCACAGCTGAAAGACCTCGTGGAGCCGGTGCGACACGTAGATCACCGTCACGCCGCGCGCCTTCAGGCGGTTGACGATGGCGAAGAGGTGATCGGTTTCGGCGTCGGTCAGCGCAGTGGTCGGCTCGTCGAGTACGAGCACCTTGCAGTCGAAGGCGAGCGCCCGCGCGACCTGTAGCAACTGCCGTCGCGCGGCGGGCAGCGACTCGGCCGGCGCGTCGGGATCGACGTCCAGGTGCAGCTCGTCGAGCAGCGCCCGCGTGCGGCGCCGCATTTCGTCCGTGTGGAGCCAGCCGGCGCATCCCGTGAGTTCCCGGCCCGCGAAGATGTTGGCGGTGACGCTCAGGTTGGGGAACGCGAGCATCTCCTGATAGACCATGCCGATGCCGTGCTCGAGCGCGTCGCGCGAGCTGGCGATGTGGAGCGGCGCGCCTTCCCAGAGGACCTGCCCCTGGTCGGGCCGTACCAGGCCGGCGAGGATCTTCAGCAGCGTCGATTTACCCGCGCCGTTTTCGCCGACAATGGCGTGGGTCTCGCCCGCGGCGATGTCGAACGACACGCCGTTGAGCGCGCGGACGGCGCCGAACGACTTGCGGATATCGCGGAACGCAAGGACGACGGTGCCGGGCACGGGCGCATGATACACCGCTGCAATCGTTTACAATGCCCGGAATACGGGGGAATCGGATGCAGAGAGCCGTCGCGATCGTCCTGGCTGCCGGTCTGTCCACTGCCTGCGGTACCGGGCCCGACACCAGCGCAACACCCGGAGCGCCGGCCGCGTCCGGGGCCATCACGCGCACGGCGTTCGGCACGACGCCGGAAGGAGCCGCTGTGGAGAGCTTCACGCTGCGGAACGCCGGCGGCATCGAGATACGCGTGATCTCGCTCGGCGGCATCATCACGCACCTCACGACGCCCGACCGCACCGGCGCCATGGCCGACATCGTCCTCGGGTTCGACACGCTCGAGGGTTATCTGGACGAGCATCCGTACTTCGGCGCGATCATCGGCCGCTACGGCAACCGCATCGGGCGGGCGCGGTTCAGCATCGACGGGGTCGAGTATCCGCTTGCCGCCAACAACGGGCCGAACCATCTGCACGGCGGCATCAAGGGCTTCGACAAGGTCGTGTGGGACGCCGCGACGTCGGAGGAAGCCGGCCGCAGCAGCGTGACGTTCACGCGTACCAGCCCTGATGGGGAAGAGGGCTACCCAGGCCATCTGCGCACCAGCGTGACCTACACCCTGACCGATGAGAATGCGCTCGTCATCGAGTACGAGGCGACGACCGACAAAGCGACGCACGTCAACCTGACGCATCACAGCTACTTCAATCTCGCCGGTCACAACGCCGGTGACATCCTCGGGCACGAGCTGACGATTGACGCCGACCGCTACACACCGGTCGACGACACACTGATTCCGACGGGTGAACTCGCGCCGGTCGAGGGCTCGCCGTTCGACTTCCGCGAGTCGACGGCGATTGGCGCGCGTATCGATACCGGCAACCCGCAGCTCACCTACGGCCTCGGCTACGACCACAACTGGGTGCTGAACGGCACCGGCTTCCGCCGCGCCGCGTTCGTCGTCGAGCCGACGAGCGGGCGCACCCTGACGGTCGAGACCACCGAGCCGGGGCTGCAGTTCTATTCGGGCAACTTCCTCGATGGCACGCTCACGGGCAAGGGCGGCGCCATGTACGCACACCGCGCCGGTTTCTGTCTCGAGACGCAGCATTTTCCCGACTCACCGAACAAGCCGTCGTTCCCGTCGACGCTGGTGCAGCCGGGTGAGACGTATCGCACGCGCACGGTCTACACGTTTGGAGTGCAGCGATGAAGCGTGTGCTCTCTGTTGGGGTCGCGTTGGCGCTTGGCGTCGTGCAGCAGGACCGTCCCCAGGCCGTGCTGCCGGTGCCGGACATCCCGATGACATCGCCCTTCGCTGCGGTGATTGCCGACGTGCCGTCCATCACGGTGGAGACGACCGTCGGCATGCTGCCGCGCCTGCCTTCGACCGTGCGCGCCAACTTCAAGGACGGGACGCCCGACGCGCTGCGGACCGAGGTGCCGGTCATCTGGCCGGCGCCGACCGACAACAGCGCCGTCAGCGCGCCGGGTTCGTACAGCGTGACCGGCCGCGTGCCGGGGACGTTCTTCGCGCCGGCGGCGACCGTGGTCGTCACGGTGCCCGTGGGCACCACCACGCCCCCTGAGCGGCTCGTCGAGGCGTTTCCGCTGGGCGATGTGCGCCTCGAGCGGGACACGCAGGGCCGCGACACGCCCTTCATGCGCAATCGCGACAAGTTTCTGCGGGGCCTTGCGGCGAGCAATCCCGACAGCTTCCTCTACAACTTCCGCGACGCGTTCGGGCAGCCGCAGCCCGACGGCGTGACGCAGCTCGAAGGCTGGGACGATCAGACGACGCGTCTACGGGGGCATGCGAGCGGCCACTACCTGACGGCCATCGCCCAGGCATATGCGAGCACGACGTACGACGAGACGCTGCGGGCGACGTTCCTGCAGAAGATGAACTACCTCGTCGACACGCTCTACGACCTGTCGCAGATGTCGGGGCGCGCGGCGACCGAGGGCGGGCCGTTCGTCGCCGATCCGCGGGCCGTGCCGCCAGGACCCGGACGCTCGGGGTACGACTCGAACCTGCGGGCGGGCGAGATTCGGACGGACTACTGGAACTGGGGCGTGGGCTTCATCAGCGGGTATCCGCCCGATCAGTTCATCATGCTCGAGCAGGGCGCGCAGTATCGGCGCCGCGAAGGGCAGAGCGCGGACGAGACGATCTGGGCGCCGTACTACACGCTGCACAAGATTCTGGCGGGCCTCCTCGATACCTACGAGGTCGCGGGCAACCGGAAGGCGCTCGATGTGGCGAAGGGGATGGGCGACTGGGTGCACGCGCGGCTGAGCGCGCTCGCGCCGGAGACGCGCACCGGGATGTGGAACACCTACATCGCCGGCGAGTACGGCGGGATGAACGAGGTCATGGCGCGGCTGTTCCGGCTGACGGGCGAGCGCCGGTTCCTCGAGACGGCAAAGCTGTTCGACAACACCACGTTGTTCTTCGGTAATGACGCGCGGGCACATGGACTGGCGATGAACGTCGACACGATTCGCGGCAAGCACGCGAATCAGCACATCCCGCAGATCACCGGCGCGCTCGAGACGTTCCGCAACACGCAGGAGATGCCGTACTACCGCATCGCCAGCAACTTCTGGGACATCGTCAATCGCGGGTACATGTACAGCATCGGGGGCGTGGCGGGCGCGCGGAGCCCCGACAACCCCGAGTGCTTCCTCGCCGAGCCCGGCACGCTGTGGGAGAACGGCTTCGCCGGCGGCGGCCAGAATGAAACGTGCGCGACCTACAACCTGCTGAAGCTCGATCGGCAGCTCTTCATGTACGACCAGACGGCAAAGTACATGGACCACTACGAGCGCGCGCTCTACAACCACATTCTCGCGTCGGTCGACGAGGACACGCCGGCCAACACCTATCACGTGCCGCTCAATCCCGGGGCGCGCAAGCGGTTCGGCAATGCCGACATGGACGGCTTCACGTGCTGTAACGGCACGGCGCTCGAGAGCAACACGAAGCTGCAGGACACTATCTATTTCCGCAGCGCCGACAACCGGACGCTCTACGTCAATCTGTTCGTGCCGTCGACGCTCACATGGGCCGATCGCCGGCTGGTCGTGAAGCAGATGACAGACTTTCCCTATGCGGATACGACGCGGCTGGTCGTCGAGGGGAACGGCAGGTTCGACCTGAAGATTCGTGTGCCGCGATGGGCGAGCGCCGGATTCTTCGTGACGATCAACGGCGAGGCGCAGCAGGTCGACGCTGAGCCCGGCAGCTACGTGACGCTGTCGCGGGACTGGCGGACGAACGACACCGTCTCTGTTCGTATGCCGTTCACCTTCCATCTGGACCGCGTCGCCGATCAGCCGAACGTGGGGAGTCTGTTCTACGGGCCAGTATTGCTTGCAGCCGAGGAGCCCGAGGCACGCACCGACTGGCGTCGGGTGAGGCTGAATCTCGCGGATCCCGGGAAATCCATTTCAGGCGATCCGGCAAGGCTCCGCTTCACCGTCGACGGTGCCAGTCTGAAGCCGTTCTACGAGACGTACAGCCGGCATTCGGTGTATCTGCACATCGTGCCGGAGTAGCCAGGAGCGTGCAACGCTCTCCAATCGCCCGTCGTAAGCCACATCGGAGGATGTCCCTTTCATGAAAGCACGCGATCTCGTTTCCCTGGCGGCGACGGCCGTCCTGATTTCGCCGGTTCTGGCGGCCGCGCAGCCGCCGCAGGCGACCCCGGCATTCCGGCAGGCGGCAAATGCGGGCAGCGTGCCCGCGGCGTCGACCGCGGATGCGCCGACGCAGAGCATCGAAGTCGTCTCGTCGGTGACGAAGAACGACACGGTGACCATCAAGGGGCAGCGCGTCCCGTATTCCGTGACGGCCGGCACCTACCCGGTGTTCGGCGCCAACGGCACGCCGGTGGCGAGCCTCTTCCACGTCTACTACAAGCGGACGGACGTCAAGGACTCCGACACACGGCCGCTGCTGATCTCGTTCAATGGCGGGCCGGGCTCGGCTTCGGTCTGGATGCACATCGCCTACACCGGGCCGAAGATGCTGCAGATCGATGACGAGGGCTATCCCGTTCAACCCTACGGCATCCGCGACAACCCGCACTCCGTACTCGACGTCGCCGACATCCTGTACGTCGATCCGGTCAACACCGGGTTCTCACGCGTGATTGGCGACGCCGATCGTTCGCAGTTCTTCGGCGTCAACGAGGACATTCAGTACCTCGCGCGCTGGGTCGAGGGCTTCGTGAGCCGGGAAGGGCGCTGGCGGTCGCCGAAGTTCCTGATCGGTGAGAGCTACGGCACGACCCGCGTGTCGGGCCTCGTCGCGCAGCTGCAGCAGGCGCACTGGATGTTCTTCAATGGCGTGGTCCTGGTGTCGCCGACCGAACTCGGCCTGCGCCGCGACGGCCCCACCGACGCCGGCATGACGCTGCCGTACTACGCCGCAGCGGCCTGGCACCACAAGGCCCTGCCGGCCGATCTGCAGGCGAAGGACCTCGATGAACTGCTGCCGGAAGTCGAGCGCTTCACGATCGACACCTACATGCCGGCGTTGACGCGCGGTGGCTCGCTGAGCGATGCCGACCGCCGCCGCGTGGCGCAGCAGGTCTCGCGCTACACGGGCATCAAGGAACAGGTCGTGCTCGACAACAACCTCGCGATGAGCACGTCGTTCTTCTGGAAGGAGCTGCTGCGCGACCGCAAGCAGACGATTGGTCGGCTCGACTCGCGCTATACGGGCATCAGCCTCGCGAACGCAGGCGAACGGCCCGACTTCGATCCCGCGCTGACGTCATGGAACCATTCCTTCGCGCCGGCGATCAACTACTACCTGCGCGACGTGCTGGGGTACAAGACCAACCTGCAGTACAACCTGTTTGGACCGGTGCATCCGTGGAATCGCAACGGCGACAACACCGGCCGTCAGCTGGCCGATGCCATGCGCCAGAACCCGTTCCTGCACCTGATGGTGCAGTCGGGCTACTACGACGGCGGCACCGACTACTTCGGCGCGAAGTACAACATGTGGCAGATGGATCCGTCGGGTGAGCTGCAGAACCGTATGCGCTTCCGCGGCTACCGCAGCGGCCACATGATGTATCTGCGCGCGGAAGACCTCGCGACGTCGAACGAACACATTCGCGAGTTCATCCGCGACGCCATTCCGGCCCCCGGAACGCCGGCGAAGTAGGCTCGTCAATCGTCGATGGCACCGACGGCCCGGTCGTCGGTGCTATCGACGCCCTCCGAAGGTCAAGCCAGCCGTCCACGCGCGACCCGGCATTTCGACGCCGGCCACCTCCTGATAGTCCTCGTCCAGCAGGTTTCGTCCTTCAACGAACAGACGCATCCGTCCGAGACGGGCGCTGATGCGGGCATCGGCCAGCGTATAGGCCTGGTCGTCCGATCGGCGGCGATGATCGAGGTGTACTGACACGTCGACGTCACGGCTCACAGCCACGGTGCTGGCCACGCCAACGCCGTGTCGGGTGTAGTCGAGCACGTACTTGGAGAGCAGGGTCAGTGCGGGTGCGCTCACGTCGAGTGCGGTGAAGGACCCACGCACGAGGCCGCGTGCGAATCGTCGCGTGATCTGCAGCTCCGTGCCGAGGGTATCCACATCGTGCACGTTCGTCGTCCGCCAGCGTTCGTCGGGGGACGCCCGTACCCAGTCGATGACGTTGCGGTCCGCGCGCGCAAACGCCGTGGCGCTCAGCGCCCATGCACCGGCCGTCAGATCGATGCCCGCCTCGCCGGACCATCCGTCTTCGGCGTCGAGTGCGTCACTCGCCAGATGGGCCGGGTCACTGTAGAAGCGCTCGGTGTAGGTCGGCGCCCGGAAGGCACGCCCAACCGACGCGCGGGCGCGCCATCGTTCCGTCGGCCACCACGACACCGCAAGCGACGGCGAGACAGCCGTGCCGAAGGTCGAATAGCGATCGACCCGCAGGCCGGGCTGGACGACGGCGGTGCCGGCAAGCGCGACCTGCGCTTCTGTGAACACCGCCATGCGGGTCTGATCGCGCTCACCGAGGTTCGACGAGGCGATCCAGTCGCCGCCGGCCGCGACCCCGGCGGTGACGCGCGCGGCAGCGGTGTGATGGTCCGCGCGCGCCGTGACGTCCACGGCATCCGTCGCGTGGACGTTCTCGGCAAAACCCGGGCGTGCGATGTCCCAGCGAAAGCGGTCGTGGTGGTGCCGATAGGCGCCGCGGGCATCGATCGTCCACGCGCCGGCCTGCCGGGCGGCTGACGCCGACACCAGGGTCATCTCGGTCCATTCCTTCGACGGCGACGGACCGTAGAAGCCGTTCGCGCCGAACGCCTTGCGCCCGTGCGCGGCCGACGCGCGCACGCCGGTGGCCGGAGACGCCGACACACGCGCACCGCCGATCCCGTGGTCGCGGTCGAACGTGAACCCCGACGATCGCGATCCCCACACCGAGGCAGAGAGGGCAGCCGGCGCGAGCCCGGCCGCACCTTCGAATCGGACGGTGTCGAAGGACCCCGCGGTGAGCGTCGTTTCGGCGTAGCGTCCGGTTCGCGTCACGAACTGCACGGTGCCGCCGAGCGCATCGGCGCCATGCGCCGCCGATCCGGCGCCGGGCGCGATCTCGATCCGATCCAGCGCGGCGGCGACGATGGGTACGTCAGCGTTGTGGTGTCCCGACTGTGCGTTGTTCATCCGGACTCCATCGAGCAGCACGAGGGTCTGTCCGAATGCCGCGCCACGCACGAGGAAGTCGGCCTGCACGCCGGCCTCACCACGCGCGCGGACATCGATGGCGGGTGCGAGGCGCAAGAGGTCGACGACGGCCGTGCCCGCCAACGCGTCGAGGTCGTCACGCGTAATGACCGTCACGAGCCGGCCAAGCGATCGCGATTCGGTGGGCGCGACCGTGGCGGTGACGACAACGTGTTCGGAAACGGGCGCCTGTAGGGCAAGCACCAGAGCGCACGCGAACGGGAGCATGTGTCAGCGTAGCAGCCCTGGCGCCCGCGGCGCTGCGATCGGCGCGCCGCCGCAAACGCCGCGTGCCGGCGGCGCAGAATCGGGATCTGCGCGCCTGAGGCGCGCCCCACATTGCCGACGCCTACGTGGTCTTCTGCGCGCAGGCGTCCGGCCAGCAGGTCGACTGGCGGTCGCTACCGCGCGCGCCACTCCTGCACGCCGGCCGAGAAACCCGGCTGCATCACGACTTCGATGCGCAAGGCGGACGTCGTCACCGGCGTGAACGTCACGACGTTCCACTGGTCCTTCGCGGTGCCGAACGTCGATGACGTCGTTACCGGCTTCCAGTCGTCGCCGTCCCGGTAGAGCAGGCGCCACGACGCCGGCACGCGCACGCCGCCGCGGCCGGTGTCATCGAACCAGTAGAGTTCGACCTGGCTGACGGTCGATGGCTGAGCGAATGCCATCTCCATCCACTCGGACGCGCTGCAGCCGGCTTCACCACCGGTTCGTGGCGTTTCGCCCGGCTTGCAGCCATTCAGCGGCCACCAGTCGAAATGCGCCGTCATGTCGGCCGAATCGCGCGGCTCTTCGCCATCGACGACGAAGCGGGGCAGCCGACGACCACGTGGCACGGGCGACGCGGTGACGGTGGCGCCGGTCGCGCGTGTCGGGTAGGGCGTAGGCTTTGCCGCGCTCTCGTCGCTGGCAATCCATACCGCCATCTCTCCCCGTCCGCGATTGGCCCATGTCGCATAGGGAATCGCGACGAATGGCTGTTCGCGCCGCATGACGCTGCCGTCTTCCGCGAACGCCAGGCCTGTTGAGCGCCCTGTGATGGCGACGACGCCGTTGAGGAGATCGGGACGCCAGACCGCGTCGAGCGGCTCCGATTCGTCGAGCACGATGTTGCGGACCCGGCCGTCCGGATTGTCGGCCCACTCAGCGGCATAGACGATGGGACCACGCTGAAGGGCGACCCGCCCACGGTTCGCGGCGACGCGGTCGTCGGCGAGGACCCGGCGGACCGGCATCGGCAGTGACAGCGCGATCGTGTCGCCGTCGCGCCACTCCCGGGTGATCGCGACATAGCCCTTCGACAGCGTCAGCGGCACGTCACTCCCGTTGACACTGATAGTCGGCGCCGGTGTGTCACCGTCGAACCGGTAGAGGCCGCCCGGCACGGCCTCGTTCCTGGCCCAGCCTGGAATCCGCACGTGGACGGTGAACGTCGACGGCGTCCGCGGCGCGACGCTGATGCTGACGTCGCCGTCCCACGGGAACCGTGTCTCCTGCCTGACCGCGACCCGGCGTCCGCCGACGTCGATATCGGCGGTGCCCTGCGCGAACAGGTTGACGTAGATCCCCTCGTCGGTACGGGCGTACATGTAGCCCGGCACCGACGCCAGGAACCGCGTGATGTTGCCCGGGCAGCAGGCCACGCCGAACCACTCCGCGCGCGCGTGCTGGCCGATCGACTCGAGCGGGTTCGGATAGAAGAACGTGCGGCCGTCGAGCGAGACGCCCGACACGAGCCCGTTGTAGAGCGTGCGCTCCATGATGTCGATGTACTTCGCGTCGCCATGGAGCAGGAACAGGCGGTGGTTCCAGTAGTCCATGCCGATCGACGCGCACGTCTCGTTGTAGGCCTGCATGTTCGGCAGGTCGAACGGATCGCCGAACCCTTCGTGGCCGCCAGCCGCGCCGATGCCGCCCGTCAGATACAGCTTGCTCTCGACGAGGTTGTTCCAGATGCGGTCGCCCGCTGCGCGGACGGCCTCGTCGCCGGTCAGGGCCGCGACGTCGGCCATGCCCGCGTACATGTACATCGCGCGCACGGCATGGCCGACCGGCTCGTCCTGATCGACGACGCGGGCGTGCGCCTGGTTGTACTCGAGGCCGCGGGGGTTGGCGCGTTCGCCGTTGGGGAACTGAATGGGGTTGGCGGGATCGGGGCCGGGCCCGCGCTCGTCGATGAAGAACTTCGCGAGGTC